>Ga0272441_10000291_pt1 | contig 115459 bp, 84 predicted proteins | sample SSMProp6N_FD_193582 | JGI IMG/M metagenome (GOLD analysis project Ga0272441, IMG submission 193582) | Marine sediment archaeal communities from Little Sippewissett salt marsh, Falmouth, MA, United States - SSM-Prop-6N | ecosystem: Environmental > Aquatic > Marine > Wetlands > Sediment ...
GAGACCATCAACTGCGTACTCTAGTCGGGATGCTCAAGAGCCGACGACCCTATGACCCGAGCCGATTCGACAACAAGGATGCTGATGCACAAAAGGTGCTTGTCAAATGATAGCGAGTCCACTCGCTTCGCTCGGTCGGAATGACACCTTGCGGCTGGCCGACCGACTCGAAGGCCGACCGTACGGGCTCTTGCGGCGCTATCGGTAGCGGTAGTGGAAATAAAAATGCTCCCCGGTTTGAAGTTGCCCCACCGGCCACTTCGTGATCCAGACGGTCAGGACATCGAGCGGACCAAGCTCCGGCGGATGGCGCTGGACGTGGAGAAACGCGCGGTCGACTACGCCGAAGCCAAACGCGCTGACGCCCTGCAGAAGCTCTCTGGCGAGGCCAGGACCACCGGCGTGGCGACGCTGATGCTCGAGGCCGATGGAGGGATGATCCGCACCGGCGAGCTCATCGACCTCGACCCCGAGGACCCCGGGTATGGCGAAGAGACCAAGCGCGGCACGCCACGACGAAAGCGTCCGACACAGTATCGGGAGCTGATCACCATGGATGCCCGTGAGCCTGGGGAGACGGAGCCAACCACCCTCGACGTGCTCGTGCCCCTGGGCGCCCCCCAGGGAGAGCGCTCACGACGTTTGCTCGCGTTGGCCGGGCGCAAGGGACTGGGAGACAACACCTCCGTCAAGGGACTCGGCGATCTCGGCTCCGGTCTTCCGGCGGCCTTCGACGAGGCTTTCGTCGGCTACCAGGCCGACTTCAGCGCCGACTGGAAGCACATCTGCGACTACGTCATGGCGGCACGCAAGGTGCTCTGTGGACTCGACGCCGACGCCTGGGCCATCCAGATGAAGGACGCCATCTGGGACCGCGAGGCAAACACCCGGGACAAGCTGTTGGAAAAGGCGCGAAAGCACCGCATCAAGGAGTTGCCGTCAGAGCTCGAAAAGTGTCCGGTCAAAGCCCTCTCCCACTACGTGACCAAGAACTGGCGCCGTATGAAGTCGGCGCAGCGCAAGGCCGAGGGGCTTCCCTTCGTCAGCGCCAGAGCCGAAGCCCAGGTCCGAGACCGGAGCAAGAGGCGCTTCAACGTCGCCGGCGCCTGGAAGCTCGACAACCTCGAGCCCAAAGCAACGCTACGCGCCATCATCCACGAAGGTGACTGGGAGCGCTTCAAGCGCTCCGAGCTGCAAGCCGAACAAAGCGGCTTCGCGAAAGCGCTACAGGCTCGGCTCCAAAAAGCCGTGACCGAAGGCCGCCTCGGCCCCAGTGTCATGTCCGACATCGAGTCTCCGACGCCGGCCTCGACACAAGCGGATGGAGATCTGCCGCAGGCCCATGCAGGGTGATGCCATGACACGAACACACACCCGAGATCTGTGCCCTTCATGCCAGCCCGGAACCTGGGCACGTACCTACGCCCATGCCCGCTCCTTCCCGCCTTCCCGCCTTCCCGCCACCCGCCTTCCCGCCACCCGGCCTCCGACTACGAGCCCGAGGCCCGCGCCCCATGGCCCGTGGTTGGCCGCCAAGGTCCGCCCACCACGGACGCGGCGCCTCCGGCGCCAGTGGGGAACGTCTGTGATCAAATGGGCTGTGTCAGACGCTGTTGACTCCCCCAGACCACCGGGGTTACTTTCATGCATGTGGGGTTCGGCAATGACAGCAGATAGGCCATGTTGGTGCTTCCTGCTTCCGTTCACCGCTTTCGCCTCGCTCATCGCGCTGGCTAGCTGCTCGGCGGTGCCGGGCGAGCCGGGCAATACCGACTGTGGCAACGGCGTGCGCGAGCCGGGCGAGCAGTGCGAGGGCGCGGATCTCGGCGGACAGACCTGCGAGGGGCTGGGCCTCGGCAGCGGCGCCCTGTCCTGCACAAGCTGCCTCTTCGACACCTCGGGCTGCTCCAATTGCGGCAACGGCGTCTGCGACCCCGCCGAGTCCCGCACGAGCTGCCCGGCCGACTGCGGCGTCCGAAAGATCGCCGCGGGTGAGTACCACGCCTGCGCCGCCATGGGCGACGGCACGTTGTGGTGCTGGGGCGGCAACTCAAAAGGCACCCTCGGCAACGGCACCTTCGATCCCAGCCCGGTCCCGGTCCCGGTCCCAGGTATCGATGGCGTCGTGGATCTCTGCGCGGCCATGATACACACCTGCGCCCTGCTCACCGACGGCACGTTGTGGTGCTGGGGGGGGTACAACGGGATGGGGCTGCTGGGGGATGGCACGGAGAACCAGAGCCCCGTACCCGTCCAGGTCACCGGCGTGAGCGACGGGACCTCGGTCTCCTGCGGTTCCGAGCACACCTGCGTTCTGACGACCGGCGGCACCGTGCGCTGCTGGGGAAACAACTACTACGGGCAGCTCGGCGACGGAAACATGGGGCAGAACAGCCTCATACCCGTCCCTGTCACCTCCCTGGCTGACGTAGCCGATCTCGCCGTTGGAGGCGGCCAAAGCTGTGCGAGCCGCACCGACGGCACGGCCTGGTGCTGGGGCGAGGGCGGGACCCTGGGCAACGTCGAGTCGCAGGCCCAGCCGAGCGATGTCCCCTTGCAAGTGGATGTACTCGACGACGTGCGGGCGATGGCGCGGTGCGCCGGGAGCTCCTCTTCCATCTGCGCCATCCGCTCGGACACCTCCCTGTGGTGCTGGGGCAGAAACCTCGAGGGTAACGTGGGGGACGGCACCTATGACAACCTCGTCATCGCTCCGGTCCAGACGCTGGGCCTGACGGACATCGTCTCCGCCGCCACCGGCCATGAGCACACCTGCGCCAGCACCACGAGCGGAGTGGCATTCTGCTGGGGATGCATGGGTAGCCCGAATCAGTTTGGGCAGCTGGGCAGCGGCTCCACTGAGGGCAGCGCCACTGCCGTGCAGGTCGTCGACCTCGACAGCGTCGTCTCCGTCTCGGCCGGCGGCTTCTTCAGCTGCGCGGTGCGGGAGGACGGCTCAGCCTGGTGCTGGGGTAACAACTACAGCGGTGAGCTCGGCGTGGGCGACGAGCCGCAGCAATCGTCTTTGCCGCTGCAGGTGGCGTTCCCATAGTCGTATTTTGGCCGCGGCAACCCCGGTCTGCTCGAAGCCCCGGCGGGTCTCGGGTCCCTGGTCAGGGATCGACCAGCGGGTAGGGCTGCCAGACCCAGAAACGGTTGGGATCGGACTGGTCCGGGATCACCCAGTAATCCGGTACATCGAGCGGTAGCATTCCATAGGACACATCGCCCCAGCCCCAGGCGGTCCCGTCCGCGGTGATGGCTAGGGTCCTGCTCGGGGAGCCGTTGATCACATGGACCTGCACGACATCCTGGAGATTGTCGACCCGTACGGGCAGAAGCGTCTCGGCGAAGTCGCCGTTCTCCCATACTCCCAGGTACCCATCTCCAAAGCAGCTCACCGAGCCATCGCCGGTAATGGCGCAGGTATGAAAGAAGCCAGCCGAGATGGAGACCACGTCGTCCAGGGCCACCCGCACCGGAGCCGAAGCGTCCTCGGTGGTGCCGTCCCCGAGCTTGCCCCCGTAGTTCGAGCCCCAGCACCAGGCCTCCCGGGCGCCAGTGACCGCGCAGGCGTAGTTATATCCCTGGTCCACCTCCACTACCCCCGACAGCCCCAGCACCTGCACGGGGGTATTCGAGCTGAGCCCCGATCCGTCGCCGAGCTGCCCGTAGCCATTCCCGCCCCAGCACCAGGCGGTGCCATCGCCCTTGATGGCGCAGCCACCCTTGTCCGCCAATGCTACCACATCGTCGATCTCCTCGAACTGCTCTGGCACAGTGGTAAAGCCCCCTCCCCACCGCCAGACCGTGCCATCGGCAAGCAGCGCGAACGAGCTGACATAGTGAAGGTGGACCGAAACGACTGCTGCCTGCATTGGGATGTTCACAGGAACCAGACGCGTCTCCGTGGTGCCGTCCCCCAGACGCCCATCTCCATTGGAGCCCCAGCACCAGAGTGTGCCGTCTTCGAGCCAGGCGCAGACATGTGAGTGGCCACAAGAGATACCCGCTACATCGGAAATTCCCTGTACCCGGACAGGTCGCTGTCGGTCCGTTTTCGTGCCGTCACCCAGCTCTCCGCTGTCGTTGTCACCCCAGCACCAAGCTGAGCCATCCGCCCTAATGGCACATCCCCCCAACTCCCCCGAACCGGAGACAAAAACCCAGTTGCAATCCTCACCGTTGTGGCAGACTGGCTCGTGGCCGTCTGGGCAGCCGGGTAACAGCGTGATGAGCACAAGAGGCAGCCACCGCAGCGACCTCGTCCCTATTGATGGCGTGGCAATGACGCCCCAGGCAGCGCAGGTAGTGAAGTTGCTCATGGTACCCTCTGCCGCCCGCAGTATAGCGGTGGCATTGGGTCCGCGCCCGGATCGAGGAACTGCCAGTAAGGTCTGAGGGGGTTGGGGACCACTCCGAAGCTCAGGTTGAGGGTGTACGGGACCCCCACGCCCTGGCTCCCGTATGACTGCCAGGCGTAGAAGTCTCCATCCAGCTCGGCCTGGCTCCTGACCCGGACCATGTACTGGCCGGTGTTGAAGGCGGTGAAGGTCAGATGCACGGCATTGTCATCGGTGACGTCGATCTTCGTTGATCCTCCCGGCTCTTGGTTGAAGCTCCAGAGGAACCCACGCTCCGCGAAGTACTGGTTATCGCAGTTATTATAATCGTACGGAAGTTCCTCGCATCGCGGACGATCGGGATAGCCATCGGTGAGGAACGGCCGCCACTCGGTCATGTAGTTCGTCAAGCCGTTGTAGGTCTTGGTCTTGTGCGCGAGCTCTCCCGCCTTGCTGACAGCCGTCATATCTGGCCAAACTGGCCAGATATAGTGGAGCTGCGACTCGTAGGAGCGCAGGTCTCCTTCGTCCACGTAGCGGATTGGGCCGCCCACATCCAGGGCGGCGGGGATGTCGCCGCGGTAGGTGACGTTCAGGTGCTCTCCCTCCTGGAGCCAGATGAGCACGTAGTCCGCGTCGTCCGGGGAGAGCCGCTCGTTGATGCTGAAGGACCCGGTGGTCCGCTCGATCTGCCGCAGTGGAAACTCGGGCCAGGTCTCCTCGGCGCACCACCGGTCGATGATGGTCGGGTTGAAGGCGCTGGAGTCGTCCTCCAGGGCGCCCCAGGCCGAAGACTGGTGCCTTAAAGTCACCCCGATGTCGTACTCGTGGTTCACGATCGTGGTGCCCTGCGGGCCCGGGCCGGCCCAGGCCACCTTGACGAAGATGTCCTGCCCCGGCGACAGCTCGAACCCGTGGCTGCTGGCGTGCTGGAGGAGGTCGGCGACCTTGAGCGTCCAGGTCTGGTGCGTGCCCACATTCGGGGTGGCGACCGGTGCGGAAGGGCTGAGGAGGGTGGGGTAGATCAGCGTCGGCGGATCTGCGGGATTCGTCGGATCGGCGACATAGAGCGCCAGGTCCAACTCCGAGAGCTGACCTCCCTGGATGTAGATGTCGTGCATCACCTCGATGACGTACTTGGCTTCGATGAAGCCCGGATCCGTCGGGTCTTTGAGCTTTGGCGCCATCTCGGACCACCCCCCGTCGACGTCCCGGAACCGCACCGCGGGCAGGTACTGGAACCGCCAGAACTGGCGCTCGCTCAGCCTCCTGAAGAAGCTCGACCGCTTGACGATGTTCGTGCCGGGGACGCCCACGGGGATGGACTGGCCGAGCCGGAGCTCGATCTTGTCCTCTTCGAACATAGGGCTCATGTCAAACGTCGTGGAGGTGATGAGGCGCTGATCAAAGGACGTCTTGAGCTCGATGGTCGTGTTCCCCTTGGTCGGGGAGTACATGCTGCCGTAGTACCAGCCGCTCACAAAGGGCCGGAAGGTGATCATCAGCTCGCCCGTGGGGCTTGGTCCGGTGGACTCACATGCGTTGAGACCTTGCACCTCATAGTCAGGGTTGTTGTTCGAAATTTCGTCGGTTTGTTGCTGGCAATCTTCGTTGATGGCCACTCCCTTCAGTGTGGAGGTCGCCTCGCCGTTGGGCAGCTCCGCGCCTGCCACGCGGTAGAGCCGTAGTATGCCCCCGTTGGGGCCCCGCGCCCGGAGCTTGTAGGACACGCCCGCGTGAACGAAGAAGTTGACCCACTTCGTGTCGAAGCTCGAGTCGAAGCGCACGTTCACCCGGGAGGGCTTGTTGTCGTTGAGGGTGAGCGCGTAGGCGTGGGACGGGGACATGGAGGCGTTGTGGTACTGCTTGCGGTTGGTGCCCGAGTCGACGCCCCACATCCAGTTGTGCTTCCGTGCGGCCTGCTGGATCTCGCGGGAGCGGTTGTTGACGAACGCCTGCTGCCCAATCGTCCAATGGTCGACGAGGTCATGCGCCATCTCCCAGTGATACATCTGCTTGTAGGTCGACTGCGCCGCGTTGCGACGACAGATCTTCAAGGCACACCAGCTGTCATGGTGACGCCCGTTGGGACCCACGTGGTAGCTGCTCCCTCGGTAGCTGTGGCGCACTGTCCGGTCGGCGTAGTAGTTTCCCACCAGATTCATGTACTGCGCCCACATCCCGGACCACACGAAGCTGTTCTGGTACTGGTGATGGGTGGTGTTGGCGTAGTTGTGGTCCTCGCGAAGGTTGGCGTAGAGCACGTTCCCGCGATACCGGGGTGTGCTGCCCTTGGATCCGAATTGCCACTCCATGTCGCTCACATAGCTGTACTGCCGCAGGCGGGAGGGCATCACCCAGTTCGCCCGCAATGAGCCTGCCATGTAGTCGGCGAAAGCCTCGTTCCTTGCAAAGCACGCGGACTTCCACCAAATATCGGTGGGAGCGACGTTTCCTACCCAATGGCCTAGCTCGTGCGGCACGGTGCTGTACGTGTCGGACATGCCGCACCGAAAAGCACCGCCGTCCTCTTCACTGAGATAAAAGCGGATTTTTTCGTAACCATTCCATTGGCCACAGAAGTTAAACCACACGCTATCTCCCTTGGCTATCGCTTTGATGTACCGACCGCCCGTGTTGGGACGTGGTCCGTCCGACCAAACCGGCAGGCCGTTCTTTACCCCCATCCAAATATACCGCGCGTACTGCGAGTACAGGTACAGTTGCGCGGTGAAGCCAAGAGCGCGATTCGAGAAATCGCCACATTCGACCACACCCCCGGGGCACTCACATGTGTTCGCTGCTCCACACTCCGGACCATGGAGGCAAGTACCGCCGGCACCACAGGGCGTCCCCTCGTGATAGACCTGATTCCCGCTCGTCCAGGGCGGCTCGAAGAGAATAGTGTGGAGCTCGTCCCCTTCTCTGGCCAGCTCTGCGAACTGGAACTGATAAGGCGTGAGAGAGGAGCTGTCGAAAAAATTGGAATAGAATTTGTACTCGCTGGCACCGTCGTTCGCAAACACAGGGAGGTAGCCGACACTCGTGTCGATATGGGAAACCGTACCGTCGGCGATGATGCCAAAGTCCTGCGGGATGAAGAACGGCTCTTGGGGGATCTGCGGTAGATCGAGTCGGCAATAGCTGCCAGTGGCGGGTTGGCAGAGGGTGGCTTCCGGTTGTCCTTCTTCGACAAGCAGATACACGCGACCGCCAGCCATGGAGGTCGGTCGGTTGAAGACATTGGTGGCGCCGCGGAAGTCCGGATAGTGCACGGCTGGGACGATGTCATCCGAGCCTCCTCCTCCGGCGCTGGTCGGGCTCTGGTAGGGAATCGTCTGCCGTACCTTGACCTTGTGGGGCGTGGTGTCGCTGCCATCCGACATCACGATGATGTCGTCCGTGTAGCCCTCACCGTCCTGAGCATCGACCACCCGCACGTATGGATGATCGACATCGGTCCGCTCCTCGGTGTACCGGCCCCACCACATGAAAACACATCTGTAGTCGATGCCATCGGTTCGCAGCAGCGCCATCTGGAACTCCACGTCGGACATGCCCGGCTCGACAGCGAGGTCGTGAGTCCTGTACAGGCTCCAGTCCGCGCCGGCGCACGACGCATCATCCACGCGGCCGAGATCGACCGACACGCTCTTGACCCAGTATCCCGTGGCTGTCCGCCCCAGCACGACGGAGAGCAAGTCCGGCAGGACTGGAACATCTGATCGGTATCGCTGGTATCGGATGTAGACCGTAGATGATGTCTGCTCGAACGCCACCGCTTCGAGATTGTCCTGTGGATCAAGGCCGACCAGCACACCCACTGTGCCCCGTGTCAGCAGATCCATGAGCTCGTTCTCGTATGCCCGGCCAAGCTGGTATGACTCGTTGAGCGTGACCTCGCTGACCAGACCCGTCGAGACGTCGAACGACACGTCTGCGTACTCCCCATTGTCCAACAGTAGCTGACGAACAGCCCGGATCACCCCGCCATCCGGATGTACGGAGAACTGGCGGATGAGTCGAGAGACACGCTGTGCGATGTGACGCTGGAAACCACCCACTCCTCCGTGGAAGTACCGAGCGAGGGCCAGCCAGTACGCGCGCAGGATCTCCGGGGTGCGGCTTCCACTGTCGATCCTTCTCTTCAACGCCTCGATAGTGGGTGAAAGGCTCTGGTCCCACTTGTTCTGCCCTTTGACGAAGCTCACCGAAGGGAACGAGCGGTACGTGGCTGTTGGAGTCTTGGCGATGATCTTGAAATCGAAATGCTGAACGCTGGGCCTGGTGTTCTTGGGGCAGACCTCGAACTTCTCGTCCACCAGGTACGCGCCGTCGCGGCTCGGCGTCACCTGTCGCGGAGAAAGCCCAGCCACCACGAATCTAGCTTCGTTCCATTGATAGCTAACCGAAAGAAGCCTGGGATTCCCCGTTGGCTCGATGGTGTAGGACACCGATGCCTCGAAGCATCCCTTGGCTCCAGCATCGGTTGCGCGGCTCAGGATGATAATGCCCCGGCTAGAGCTCGGGGGCTCTTCTCCCCCCCCCCCCGAGTGGCTCGCAGCTGATCAGGCACAACGTGCTCAAAGCAATGAAACAACGAGTACGTAGCTTTGACATGACTACCTATCCTCCTCTCGCCAGGTTAGATCTTCCCACATATTGGGGTATCGCCCGGGAACGGGGTGCGTCAACAGCTCAATGGCTTCGGGAATTCGGCGCCGCGTTCGTGCATAGGCTCACCGTGGTGGACTCGACGCCAGGAAGCGTGTGTTGCTGACTCGTTCGCTGTGCTGTTCGCTCGCGACCATTGCGGCCCGTCCGGGCTGCCCTGGGCAACGATCGCGTGGCCGTGGTGGGCGTGAGCCTGGATCTGCAGCGGAGGCTGGTGCCGCACTTCGTACGCGCGGCCGGGTTCAACTTCCCGGTGGCCTACGGCCACGCGAACATGGTGCGCACGAGCCCCCTGGGGCCGATCCATGGCGTGACCCGCACCGTCGCGTTGGACGCCAAGGGTCGCTCGGTGGCGGACTTCAAAAAGCCGGTCAGCAGCAAGGTCCTGCTCGACACCCTCAAGCCGCTGATCAAGCGGTAGCTCTCATCCGGCTGTGACGTTAATCCGGTGAGCTCGGAAATTTGAGCTCGGAAATTGGCATGAGACCTTTTTCCTCTCTCCGGAGCGGGGAGCGGCGTGCGGCGCAAAGAGCTCCGCGAGCGGAGAGCTACCCCGAACACAGCGAGCGCAGCCCCCGCGGAGGAGGTTGTCCGTAGCCGATCTTGGCCGCGTCCCCGCGGTCAGAGCGGCCTAGGGCAACCTCTGGAGCGGGGAGCAGCGAGCGACAATCAGGCAAAGCGAGCGGTATGGAGGGACGGCCTTGCCCCGACGCGGGTTGGGTGGTAGGAGACCGGGCATGGCAGCGCCGGACAAAAAGCCGCGAATGCAGCTGCTGGAGAAGCTGGACGGGGCGCCCGGTGGCGGGCCGCCCTGGAAGTGGATCGGGCTGGGAGGGCTGGCCCTGGTGCTGGTCGGCGGGGTGATCCTGCTGGCGGTGGTGGGCGGGGGCCGGGATCGGCCCGAATCGAAAAACCGTGCGGCGCCCCCCAAACCCGAGGCGCCCGAGGCGAACGAGGCCCCCATCACGGGCAGCCGGGCCCGAGGCGCGACCGGGCACGGCGCCGCCCGGCAGCGGGCCGCCCGGCAGCGGGCCGTCGCCGGCCCCGAGGTCGCGCCGCCCCTGCGCACGGCAGACGGCATGATCCTGCACCGGGGCACCGTCACCGCGGGCACCCCCCTCATCACCACCCTCAAGCGCGCGGGCGCCTCCACGGCCCACTCCCTGGGGCTGCTCAAGTCTCTAGGAGAGCACTTCAACCTCCGCCGGGCGAGGCCTGGCCACCGCTTCGAGCTACATGTGGACCCCAGCACCCACATGCCCGTGTACTTCCGCTACCAGGTGAGCCTGGCGCGCATCTACGAGGTGCGGAGGGCCGGTGATCGGTTCGAGGCCCGCCCGGTGAAGGTGCCCGTGTCCAAGCGGCTGGTTCGCTACGGCGGCATCGTGGCCCTGTCCCTCGGGGGCGAGCTCGCCGCCCGCGGCGCGCACCCGGCCCTCCTGGCCCGCATCGCAGACGTCCTCACCTCCCGGCCGAAATTCTTCCGGGCCCAGCGCTTCGGTGACATCTTCCGGGTCCTCGTGCAAGAGGAGCAGGTCGGGGGTCACCACCTGCGCTTCGGCCCGGTCCTGGCCCTGGAATACCGGGGCGCCCGCTCGAAAGCCCCTTTGCGGCTGTACCACTTCCGTCCGGGCAAAGCGCCAGGTGTCTACTACAACGACAAGGGGGTCTCCCTGCCCACGGCGCGGCTGCACATCCCGGTGCACTACACCCGGATCAGCTCCCCCTTCGGCATGCGGTTCCACCCGGTTCTCAAGCGGCAGAAGCTCCACGCCGGGGTGGACTTCGTAGCGCCCGCGGGCACCACCGTGCGCGCCACCCTGCCGGGCAAGGTGACCTTCGCCGGGCGGCGCGGCGCCTACGGCAACCTGGTGGTGCTCGACCACGGGACCGGCCTGCAGTCCTACTACGCGCACCTGCTGCGCTTCCGACGGGGCCTCAAGCGGGGCGAGAAGGTCCGGGCCCGCCGGGCCATCGGGTACGTGGGCAACACGGGACGGTCCACCGGCGCGCACCTGCACTTCGGGCTCAAGCTCGCCGGGCGGTGGATCGATCCGTTGACCTACCGCATGCGCCCCGGCCGCGCCGCGCCTGCGCGGTACCGCGCTCGCCTGATGGGAATCATCGCCGAGCGGCGGTGGCAGCTCGACGCAACGATCATCCTGGGGCCCTTCCGCCTCCCGGCCCGGATCCCGTCGGGCGACGAGATCGTCACGGGGGTGGAGGAGCCGTAGCCCCAGCCGAGGCAGCGCACCCCCGCCCCCGGTCAACCGGACAATCTGCTATAGTTCTGTGCAGGTCGGCCGCCGGAATGCGCTGCCCTGGGGACGAGAGATGAAGACAATCATCATCGGCGCCGGACAAGGGTGCCAGGCAGTGATGGATCTGGTGGTGGGGCAACGGCTGACCACCCTCAGCCTGGACATTGTCGGCGTGGTGGACGCCAACCCCGACGCGCCCGGGATGGTCTTTGCCCGGGAGCAGCACTGGCCGACCTTTACCGATATGTACACCGCGTTGCAGCTGCCAGGGCTGGAGCTCGTCATCGAGCTGACAGGCCTGGACGCCGTGCGGGACGAGGTCTTCGCCCACGTGCCATCACGGGTGCGGATCATGGACCACCACATGGCCCGGGTCTTTTGGGACCTGGACGAGGTGGCCCAGCACCTGCTCGACGAGCTGGAGCAGCGCATCCGGCTGGAGATGGACATCCGCGAGGACCAACGGAGGCTCCAGGAGATCCTCGACAGCCTGCCCGACGCCGTGATGGTGCTCGACGAAGAGGCGCGCATCGAGCGGGTCAACCGGCGCTACGAGGAGGTGACCGGGCTCCGCAAGCATCAGATCGCCGGGATGCCCTGCTACGAGGTGGCCTCCACCGCCAACGGCGGGGTCGAGTGCGAGCGCGAAGCCTGCCCGCGGGAGGTCGTGCTCGCGACCGGCCAGCCGGTGACCGTCATCCAGGAACAGAGCTGCCTGGGGCGCCCCTGCAACGAGGGCGACTGCTACTACGAGATCACCGCCAACCGCATCACCGACCGCCGGGGAAAGGTCAGCGTGGTGATCACCAGCCGGGAGGTGACCGAGCAGGTCTTGCTCAAGCGGGAGACCGAGCAGGCCGCCCGCCGGTTCGATCAGATCCTGGACACTGTCCACGGCCTGATCACCATCCGGGACTTCGAAGGCAAGTACCACCTCGCCAACCCTGCAGCCTGCAAGTTTTTTGGGGTCGAGGCCGAGGCGTTCCGAGGGCACACCCACCACGAGCTCTTCCCCCAGGAGGTCGCGGACCTGTTTCTGCGCAACGACGAAGCAGTCATCGCCCGCGGCCGACACACCACCCACGAGGAGGGCTTCGTGCTGCACGACCGGGACCACGTCCTGTTGACCGAGCGCGTCCTGCTGATGGACTACAAAAAGGACCCGGTGGCCATCTGTTCGGTGGCCCGCAACGTCACAGAGACCCGCCGCATGCAACAGGAGCTGATCCAGACCGAGAAGCACGCCGCCGTGGGCAAGCTCGCCGGCGGTGTGGCCCACGAGCTGAACAACCCGCTCACCGGCGTGCTCACCTTCACCGAGGAGCTGCTCGAGGACGTCCAGAAGGGCTCCCAGATGGAGGAGGACCTGCAGGTGATCCTGCGGGAGACCATCCGCTGCCGACAGATCGTACGGGACCTGCTCGACTTCTCGCGGCAGGACCGGCCCAACCGCGTGGCCCTGAGCCTGGAGTCGGTGATCCGCCGCACCCTGAACCTGGTGCAGAAACAGCCCGCGTTCCACGACATCAGCTTCGAGGTGGACCTGGCCGAGGGCCCGTTGGTCACCCGGGGGGACCCGAACCAGCTCCAGCAGGTGCTGCTCAACCTGGTCATCAACGCCCGGGACGCCATGGACGGCAACGGCACCATCAAGCTGCGCACCCGCGCCCCGGACAGCGGCAAGGTCGCCATCGAGGTCATCGACCACGGGGTGGGGATCGCGGCGGACCAACAGGCCAGGATCTTCGAGCCCTTCTACTCCACCAAGGGCGTCGGGGGCAACGGCCTGGGGCTGGCGGCGGTGCGCAACATCATCGAGCACCATGGCGGCGAAATCGCCCTGGACAGCACCCCCGGGCGGGGATCCAACTTCAAGGTCTACCTGCCCTCTCACGACGACAACGAGACGAACAGCGTCACAGGACTAAGCCCATGACCGAAGCAGCCAAACCCCACGCGCGCCGCATCCTCGTCATCGATGACGAGGAGGTGGTCCACGCCAGCCTCCGCAAGATCCTGTCCCGTCTGGGGCTCACCGTTGACGCCGTGCTCACGGCCGCCGAAGGCCTCGACCGGCTGGCCACCGAGCGGTACGATCTGGTCATCACCGATCTCATGATGCCCGGCATGAGCGGCATCGAGCTGCTCGACGCGCTGGCCGATCGCGGGACACGGCCCCCCATCCTGATGATCACGGGCTACCCCACCATCCGCACGGCGGTGCAAGCCCTTCGGCTGGGCGCCATGGACTACATCGCCAAGCCGTACACGCGCAAGGAGCTGCTGGCGCCGGTGAAGCGCGCCCTACGCCTCGAGGACGGTGGCGCGGACTCGGCCCCCGAGCACCGGCAGGCCCCGCCCCTGGTGGCGGACCTGGTCGCCGACGACGTGGTGGTCCTGCCCCACCACGCCTGGGCGCGGTACCAGCAGGACGGCACCTTCCTGGTGGGCGCCGAGCCAGACTTCCTCAGCGCCGTGGGCCAGGTCCGCGGCTGCGAGTGGCCCGAGGAGATGGACCTGATCGAGCAGGGGTACATCTCCATCCGGCTCTGCTCCGAAGAGGGTGACAACCACGGCATCGCCATGCCCCTGTCGGGTCAGGTCCTCGAGGTCAACAAGTCTGCCTTGTCCGACCCAGCAAAGCTGAGCGCAGGCGAATGGTTGATCCGGGTCCTGCCCTCCCAGCTCTCCGACGAGCTGAGGCTCCTCGCAAAAAAGCAATAAAATCATTGCCAAACGAATGTGATTGACAGTTCGGTCGACCTGGGATATCTATTAAACATATAAGCATATATTTAAATGTTTAATCGGTTTAGGGGTCCGAACAGACCGCAGAGGCGCGCGATGACCACAGACTCAGGGCACCCTCCGGACCACGATCACGAGCAGCCCGGCGACCACGGGCTCGGCACGGCCGCCGGGCCCTGCGCCTGCGGCGAGACCCCGGGCTGCGCTGGGGGACCTGCCCAGGACCACGGTCACGACCACTCCCACGAGCACCACCACGACTATCGCGCGGCGAGCCGCAAGGCCCTGTCCATCGCCCTGGTGCTGCTCATCGGCATCTTCGTGGCCGAGCTCGTGGGCGGCCTCATCTCCGGCAGCCTGGCCCTGCTGGCCGACGCCGCGCACCTGCTCACCGACGTGGCCGCCATCGTCCTGGCCCTGGTGGCCCAGTGGTTCGCCACCCGTCCAGCCTGTGCCACCCGGAGCTACGGCTTCCGGCGGGCGGAGATCCTGGCGGCGCTCGTAAACGGCATCACCCTCTGGGGCATCTCGGGCTACATCGTCTACGAGGCCATCGTCCGACTGCACAACCCGCCCGCGGTGTCCAGCGTGCCCATGATCGTCATCGCTGCCATCGGGCTCGTGGTGCAGACCGCGGCTGTCCTGGTGCTGTCGCGCGCCAAGGGGGAGAGCCTCAACGTCAAGGGCGCCTACGTGCACGCGGCCACGGACGCGGTGCAGTCCGCCGCCGTGGTGGTGGTGGGGCTGGCCATGTGGTGGACAGGCTGGTGGCTGCTGGATCCCATCGTGAGCCTGGCCATCGCCGCGCTCGTCGCCTACAGCGGCGGGAAGATCGTCTGGGAGGCGTCCCACGTGCTGCTCGAGGGGACGCCCCCGGACGTGGACCTCGAAGCCGTCGCCCGGGAAGTCACCAACACCGACGGCGTGCGGGCCATCGCCGACCTGCACGCCTGGTCCATCACCACCGGGTACAACGCCCTGTCCGCCCACGTCCTGGCCGAACCCGAGCTCACCGCGGACCAGCGTGAGGATTTACGCGACCACCTCGCCGCGAGCCTCACCGAGGGGTTTCCCCTGCACCACTTGACGCTCCAGGTGGAGCGGCGCTGCAACCTCGCCGAGGCGCAGAACTGCTGCGGCTGGTTGGATGCCCTGCCGCGGGAGGCCGGCCGATGACCCCCGCCGGAACCTCGGAGCGGACCGACGCCGGCCTCAACGACGTCCTCACCGATGACGAGATCGCCGGCCTCTCGGAGATATTCGCCGCCCTGTCGGATCCCACCCGGGTACGGATCATCTACGCCATCGGCGCCACCGAGCGCAGCGTGGGCGACATCGCGCGCATGCTCGGGCTGTCCGAGCCGCTGGTGTCCCAGCACCTGCGTCGGCTGCGCACCCTGCGCATCGCCCGCATGCGCGCACAGGGCCGCTTCCGCTACTACCAGCTCGACGACGACCACATCGAGACGCTGCTGTCGGTGTGCCTCGACCACGTACGCGGGGGCTGAGAAGCCCCAGCCCTCGTCACCCGAAGACGGATCGCAGATCGGCCACCTGGCTGTCCAGATCCTCGTAGAAGTGGCTGGCTCCGCAGGAGAAGCGCAGCAGGATCTCGTTCAGCTCCGCTGGAATGTAAGGGAACAGCTTCCTCAGGTTGGCGACGCGGTGCTTGGACAAGAGGATGGCGTCGTCCTCGTCCAGCTCTCCGATCAGGTGGGCATAGCGCTGGGGCTCCCGCTCCACGCCGCGGAAGGTGTGCAGCCCGTTGCCCACCACGAAGGTGAGCACGTTGCCCATGGACCACACGTCGTAGTCCGAATAGTTGACGTGGTAGTCGAAGTCGATCCAGATGAGGCGTCCACTGGTGGCCTCTGCGATGATGTGGTCGTTGCGCACGTCACCATGATGCAACCCCAGGTGGTGCAGCTCCGTCAGGGCCTCGATGCACCCGATGATCTCTTGCATGATGCCGGGGAGCCGCTCGCTGACGTACTGCTCGTGATCCATGTCGAGCCCGCGCAGCACCCCGTAGAGGCTCTTGCCCCGAATGAAGTCGATGATGCGCACGCGGTTGCCCGCAGGATCGATGACGGTGAATCCCTGCATGAACCGGTCGTGCCCACGAGTGGCCTCCAGGATCTCGCTCTCCTTCTCGGGGCTCCGACGAAAGCGCAGCTTCAGAAAGCCGTACTGCATCTCGAACTCCTCGTAGAAGACGAGCTTGATGATCTTGTGATCGCCGGTGGTGAGATCCAGCGCGTACTTGACCCACACCTTCGGCTGGTCGTCGATGCCGAACCGTCCCTCGCGGGTGTCGCCGAGCACGAAGTAGTCGTTGCCGTCCAACCGCAGCACGCACCCGCCGTAGATGGACATGTAGGATGACGTGTCCTCGAAGATCCTGGGCGGCTCGCGCCCCACACGGCGGCTGCTCAGGGTCTCGATCCGGTCGATGAGCTCCGCGGTTTTTTCGAAGATCATGACCCCACACATTACTGGAGCGACGACGGCGTTGCCAGCCGTTCAGGGCTCGTGCAAGAAAAACTCGATCGCCCAGAACGCCGATGCATCCCGGCTCGTTTCGTTGCTTCTCGTTGCATATCAATAAGTATGCGCCTCGTCGCGCCTCGCGAGCCGGGCGCCTCGACGCTCTGAATCGTCGACTTGTTCTTACACGAGCCCTTAATCAGCGCGGCGCAAGCGCGCAGTGGTACAGCGCCGGTCTTTGCTTGTCGATGGTGTCGGCGACCACGTGCGCCTCGCCCCGGGACGTGAACGCCCAGGTCCGCACGGGCTTGCTCTGCGTGCGGTGCGCCGAAAAACGCCGCACCTGATAGGGCTGGCTCGCCACGAGCCCCTCGCACTTGACCTGCACCCACATGCGTCGGGTCGTCTCCCGCGTTACGAACAGCCTCACGGGCCGCGCGGTCGGCGGCCGCCCCGCCAGCCCACGGATGCGCAGGCCGTAGTAGCGATCGTATCGATTCTTGAACGACAGCCCCTTGGCCACGGTGGTCAGCTGCTTCATCGTGCGAAAGGCCCTCCGCCCCCACGTGGTGTTCACGGTCACGCCCTTGGCGTCGTAGCCCACCGCCAGCACGAAGTGGTCCAGCCCCCAGGTCGGGTGCGCCGTGGGATGGATCTTCATGCCCGCCAGGACCGGCTCCCCCCGCTCGAGCTGCTTTTTCAACCACGCGTGGAACTTGGCAAACCCCTTCACCGCCCAGGAGTACCGCACGAAGTCCACCCGCAGGCCAGTGAGCGCCCGCGGAATGTCGCTCGCGTACAGGTCCGGGTGCCTCGGCTTCCCCGCCCGGTTGATCAGCCGCTGCGGATAGTACGCCCCATGAAAAAGCAGCGCCTCCTGGATCGCCGTCTCCCCGCACCACCCCGCCCGAGGGCTCTCGGGCGCCTGGCTCCGCGCCGGGATGTTCAGCAACACGCCCTTGCCCCGCCGCACCACGGTGGGCGGAATCCGCGGGATCTCCACGCGTCTCTTCTTCGCCTGCGCGCTGCTGGGGGACGACGACGACATCCCCTTCCCCGCCTCCACGTCCCCCCCGGGCGGGCTCGACGCCGACCGCGCCCCACACCCGACCCCGCCCCCTAACGCGAGGCACAGGACCAGCCCAAACCATCCCTGACCCGATTGTCGCAACATCCTTCATTATGACCCGAGTCCACGACCCTCGCATCCGTGAAAAAAATCCCCCCGGGTCGCGGTATAGTGAGGCATGCGAGCGACGAGATGCCTGGCTGTGGCCGGAGCGGCGCTGGGGCTCGTGGGAGCCTGGGCGCCGTCGCTTCACGCCCAGCCCGCGATCACCGACAGCAACTACAGGATCGACCTGCACCAGGGGCCCGTGCTCGGCAGCACCCGGGTCATCGGCCTGTCGGGCGCCTACGCGTCCATTGCCGAAGACGCCGTGGGCCTGCCCTTCAACCCGGCCACCGTGGCTCACCGGGTGCACTACAGCCGGAAGTGGTTCGACTACGATCTCTCCTTCGACTATCTGATTCCGGGCACCTTCCAGACCAAGAGCTTCGACATGGACGGCAACCGACGCACTCTGCCCACCAGCTTCCACATGTTCAACATCGGGGGGCTGCTCCAGTTCGGAGCCTTCGGCCTGGGAGTCCATGTTCAGGGTCAGTTCTCCAACTTCGAGGACCAGAGTGATCCCCCGCAGGCCTTCACCGCCAGCCTCACCCAGGCGCACTTCACGGTCGGCTACGCGCTGCTGGACCACCAGCTCGTGCTCGGCGGAGGCTTCACCCTGGCCTCCTTCGACGTCAACCATGACCAGACCGGTGAACAAGAGGAGCGGGACAGCTTCTCCTCGAGGATCCCCGGGGTGGAGGTCGGCGCGCTCCTGCGGCTCAAGTCGCTGCCCCTGCGCTTCGCGGCCACGGCGAGCTTTGCCTTTGGGCCCAAGGTCTCCACCGACTGCGGCGCCGACTGCCCGGTGGGGTTCTACCTGCCCGAGGGGGTGGCGGTGCCCTGGCAGGTGCGGGCAGGGGTGTCCTATCGCTGGGGACGGCGGCAGTTCAACAAGCCCTTCCGCGTCGCCAAGCGCGAGGCTGCCCGCCCCCGGCCGCGTCGCCGGCCGCGCCCCCGATCGGCCTGGCGACGAGCCGAGGGCCCGCAGCCAGAGACGCCGCTGCCGCCGCCGCCCCCACCGCCGCCCCCGAAGCGCAAGGCGCCCGCCCTCGACAAGGGACCCGCGCCACGCCAAGGGCCACAGCCCCAACCCCCTCCCAGGCGCGCGCCCGCGCCGACCGGCACGCCCTCGAAGCCCAGGCCCGCGTCTCCACAAAAGCCCGTGTCTCCGCAAAAGCCCGTGCCTCCGCAAAAGCCCGTGTCGCCGCAAAAACCCAGGCCCACCGGTGAGCACTACCTGCTCGTATCGGCCGAGATCGTGGTGACCGGCGCCGTGAAGGACGCCGTGGGCACCGACGGGTTCTTGGACCAGATCCAGGAGCGCGCAGGCCAGCGCATCTGTGTGTCGGCCCGGCTCGGGATGGAGGCCGAGGTGTGGAAACGACGCCTGCGCCTGCGGGCCGGAACCTACTGGGAGCCCAGCCGCTACGACGGCCACGCCGGGCGGCTGCACGGCACCGTGGGCTTCGCCTTCCGGCTCTTCGACTTCCGGCTCTGGGGCCCCCGCTCCCTGGCCGTGTCCGCCGCCTTCGACGGCGCCTACCAGTACACGAACCTGTCCCTATCGGTGGGCTTCTGGCACTAGTCCCGCTTGGTCACCTACCCGTCGACGAGGTGCTCGGCGACGATCGCCAGGACGTCGGCGCCGTACTGGGTGAGCTTGGCGGGGCCGATGCCCTTGATGGCGAGGAGGGCGGCGTCGCTGGTTGGACAGTGGCGGACGATCTCGGCGAGGGTGGCGTTGGAAAAAACGGTGTAGGCGGGCTTGCCGCGAGCGGCGGCCTGTTCCCGGCGCCAGGTCTGGAGGGCCTCGGCGAGGCGGGCGCGCTGCACGGCGTCCTCGGGAGAGGGGGCGTCATCGACCACGGCTTCGGCCAGGGTGGCGCGACCCCTGCGGCTCGGCCTTGCTCTTGACGACGCGACCACGGGCGCGGAGGGCTCGGGCAGGACGAGGCGAACGGTGGTCTCACGAACCATGACCTGGCGACCCTGGTGGGTGAGGCGGATGGTCGGGTACTCGTCGCCCACCGACTCGATACACTCGGCCTCCTCCAGGGCGTCGAGCAGCGAGCGGATGGCCTTGAGGGAGAGGCCGGCAAGCAAGCCGTAGGTGGAGCCCCGATCCAGGCCGGCGCCCAGGACCGCCTGGTCCTTGGAGCCGGCCAGGACCTGGGCCACCCGGGTCTGGCCGAAGCGGCCGCCGAGGCGGGCCACGGCGCTGAGGGCTTTCTGCACCTGGAGCCACTCGCTCTGGGTAGGCTCCCGGCCGGCCACCCGGGCGGCGCCGGTGCGGCGAAGACAAGAGTCGCAGCGGTTGCCACACACCCCCGTGGCGCTGGGATCCCCGAAGTACCTCAGGATGGTGGCATGGCGGCAGTCCTTGGTGTTGACGAAGCGCAGCAACCGCCGCAGCCGGGCCTGGTCCCGTTCGGCCTTCTCGAGCAGAAAGTCCAGGTCCATGTCGACGAGGTCGGCCGCCGCTGGTCCCGGCACAAGCAGCGGGGGCCCCCCCTGTGGGTCGGGGATACGGCGAACCGCGTCCAACCGCCCGACCACGCCCAGGGCCGTCCCGAGGGCCATCTCGTTGGCGCGGCTGCCCGTGGTCAGCGCGGAGAAGGCCGCCGCGGCCGGCACCGGATCGCCCTGGGGCCCGGCCAGACGGGCAACCTCCAGCCCGAGGCCGCGCACGAGCCCCGGCGGTGGGTTCGACCCCTCGATGAAGAACTCCTGGGTGCGCACGTCCGCGTAGTTGTACAGCAGCTCGCAGTGGGCCCGAGCGCCGTCCCGCCCGGCCCGGCCGGCCTCCTGGTAGTAGGCCTCCAGGCTGCCGGGTACCTCCCAGTGCACGATGAAGCGCAAGTCCGCGCGGTCGATTCCCATGCCGAAGGCGTTGGTGGCCACCACCACGTCCACCTCCCCCGAGACGAACCGCTCCTGGGTCTCGCGCCGGATCTCGTCCCCCATGCCGGCGTGGTAGCCCACGCACCGCACGGCGTCGGCTCGCAGCCTCGCGGCGACCTTCTCCACGCTCTTGCGTGTGGCGCAGTAAACGATCCCCGTGCCGTGCTCGGTCGCCAGGGCCAGGGTCCGGCGGTACTTGTCGTCCTGGCCGCGGACCTTGGTCACCGCCAGGGTCAAGGTCGGCCGGGCGAAGCCTCGGACCACCACCTGGGGCACGGCGCGGTCCCCGACGCCCAGGCCCAGCTGCCCGATGATGTCGTCGCGCACCTCGGGGGTGGCCGTGGCCGTGAGGCAGAGCACCTGGGGATGGCCCAGCCTCGGCAGCGCCTCGGCCAGCTGGAGATAGTCCGGCCGGAAGTCGTGGCCCCACATGGACACGCAGTGGGCCTCGTCGACGGCGAAGAGGTCCACCCCGGCGACGTCCATGGCCTCCACGAAGCGGGGGCTGCGGAACCGCTCCGGTGCCACGTACACGAGGTCGTAGCGGCGCCTCGCCAGGTCCTGGAGCCGCTGGCGCTGCTGTTGGGCCGAGAGGCTCGAGTTGACAAAGGTGGCGGCAATACCGCTCCCGGCCAGGCTGTCCACCTGGTCCTTCATCAGGGCGATGAGCGGCGAGATGACCAGGGTGAGCCCCGGCCGGAGGACCGCCGGCAGCTGGAAGCACAGAGACTTCCCCCCGCCCGTGGGCATCACCGCCAGGCAGTCCCGGCCGTCCATGACGGCCTCGATGACGGCCTGCTGCCCCTCGCGGAAGGTCGTGAAGCCGAAGTGGCGCTCGAGCGCGTCGCTGTATGGGGAGGGGAGCATCTGTCTGTGGTTATCGGCCAGCGCCCCGACCGGTTGCGTGACCGTCGCATCTGGGGGGCATCATGTGGGTCTGGTGAGTCATGTGAAGAGCCCGACGATCGGCGGCGCCAGGTACCGCACGGCGATGAAGGTCAGGGCAACGCCGAGGACGATCTTGACCACCCGCGCCGGCACCACGTTCTGCAGCCGGGCTCCCAGGTAGACGCCGGCCATTCCCCCCAGGCCGAACAGCAGCCCCAAGAGCCAGTCCGGCGAGGTGTTGCCGCTGGCGCCCAGGGGAACGAGGGCGTAGAAGAGCGCCCCCATCAAGGAGGTCACCCAGGTGGAAAAAAGCGACGCCCCCGCCACCACGAAGGGTGGAAGCCGCATCACCGCGATGCAAAAGGGCGCCATGATGGCCCCGCCGCCGATGCCGTAGGCGCCGCCCACCACGCCCACCAGGAGGGACAGAAAGAGGACCGGCAAGGTGGCGCAGCGGTAGGTCTCGCCCTCGGTGACGACGGTGATCCGCCGCAGCCTCACCCGCCCCCCGGTGATCCGCCCCGTGGGCAGCTGCGGCGCGCCCCCGCCGGGCTCCTTCCGCTCTTTGCTGTCCCGCCACACGCTGTGGACCACGCGCGCCGCCAGGTAGGCCAGCACCAGCCCCACGAAGGGCTTGAACCGCGCCGGCTCCGGCAGGAGGGTCACCCGCAGCCAGTAGCCCACGAACACCCCGGGCAGGGTCCCCAGGGCGAGGACCCCGAAGAGGCTCCAGGCCAGGCGGCCCTCGCGGATGTGGCGCCACACGCCCAAGGGGATGGCCACGATGTTGTAGACGAAGTTGGTGGCGCTGACGCCTGGGGACGTGTAGCCCAGCACGCTCATGTTGAAGGGCAGCAGGACAAAGGCGCCCGTGACCCCGCCGGTGGAGGTGGCCGAGGCGATCAGGAACATGACCAGCGGCGGAAGCCAGAGATAGGTCTCGACGTCTGACGTCGGAAAACGGTAGAGCAGCGAGTCCATGTTGCAGGCACCATGGTAGTCGAAATCCGGGCTCCAAGGTCCGGAAAAAAAACGCGTTCCGTGAGGCGCGCGAGGATCCGGCAGCGGCTAGGCGCGGCGCTTGACTGGCGGGCCCATCCGCCCGACAATGCAGAAGATGTTTCGACCAACACTCTTCGGAAAGTACCTGCTGACCCACCGTCTGGCAGTAGGGGGCATGGCCGAGATCTACCAGGCCAAGGTCTTCGGCGTGGGCGGGTTCGAAAAGGACCTGGTGGTCAAGCAGATCCTGCCCCAGTACGCCAAGTACCGCGAGTTCGTGGACATGTTCATCGACGAGGCCAAGATCACGGTCTCGCTCAACCACGGCAACATCGTGCCGGTCTACGAGCTGGGGCGCATCGAGGGCTACTACTTCATCGCCATGGAGTACATCCACGGCCGTGACCTGAGCCAGGCCATGCTCCGCGCAGCTGAGCTGGACATCTACCCCAGCCCGGAGCAGACCGCGGCGGTGATCATCGACGTGCTCAAGGGGCTGGACTACGCCCACCGCCGCAAGGACCGCCGGGGCGAGTCCATGGGCATCGTGCACCGGGACGTGAGCCCCCAGAACGTGATGGTCTCCTTCGACGGCGAGGTGAAGATCCTCGACTTCGGCATCGCCAAGGCCACCCAGCGGCTGGTGGCCACCCACCCTGGGGCCGTGCGCGGAAAGTTCGGCTACCTCTCGCCGGAGCAGGCCGCGGGCGAGCCCGTGGACCGTCGCGCGGACATCTTCGCCGCAGGCACTGTGCTGTGGGAGCTGCTCACCATGCGGCGGCTCTTCGGCACGGGCACCGAGGCCGAGGCCCTGGAGAAGATCCGCAAGGCGGTGGTGGAGCCTCCCTCCACGGTAAACCCCAGCGTGCCCGAGGCGCTGGACGACATCGTGCTCCGGGCCCTGCAGAAGGCCCCCGACGCGCGGTACAAGGACGCCGGCGCCTTCCAGCTGGCCCTGTCCAAGTTCCTCTATTCGTCCGGCGGCGCGGTGACCTCCGAGTCCATCGGCAACTACATGAAGCAGATCTTCGCCGAGCACCTCGACGCCGAGGAGGCCGCCGATCAGGACCCCCGGCACCAACAGGAGGTGGAGCGGCTCTACGAGGAGCTGGCCGAGAAGCTCAAGGGACAAACCACCGACCCGGGCCACCGGCCCCGCCGGAGGACCCACCAGGGCCGCGCCCACCACCCGACGGAGCCCGGCCTCGGGCAGATCTCGGATCAGCGCACTCCGACCCGGCCGCGACACACCAAGCCCACCCGGGGCGGGCCCCCCTTGCCCACGGGACCCCTGTCCCGCCCACCCTCGTCGCGCAAGGCGATCTCGGTGAGCGGCAATGTGGACCACGAGGGGGGCACCCAGCCCGTCGACGGTCCCATCACCACCGACAGCGCCGCCGTCAAGGCAGCCACCGACATGGCCCTGGCCAAGGCCGCGGACCCGAACTTCGACCTGGACGCCTTCCTGACCGACATGGCGCCCGAGCCCAGCGACGAGCCCGCCGAGATCGAGATCGCCTCCAAATCCGCCCTGCAATACGAGGTCTTCGCCTCCCGGGAGGCGGATCTCGAGGAGTCCATCTTCGCCCGCGACACCAGGTCCACGCCAATCGGCTGGCTCCTGGCCGTGCTGGTGGTCGTGATCTTCGCGGGCTGGCTCCTGGCCACCCAGACCAATGTCTTCAAGGGATCGTCAGAGTCCAAGAAGGCCAAGGCCAAGCCACAGATCACCGGGAACGTCGTGGTGCGGGTCAACCCGCAGCTCGATCGCTCCCAGACCGTGCCCATCCCCTACCGCATCTACTGGTACCAGGGCGCCGGTCCGGCCACCGTCACCGACCTGCCCATGGGCCAGAGCCACCTGATACTGGTGGAGCTCGCCGGGTACCTGCCGCAGTGGATCAAGATCCCCAACAACGCCTGGAAGGCCCGGCCCAACCACCCGGGCTCCTCCAATGCCTGGCAACGCAAGCTGGTGATCCGACTCCAGTCGGGCCCGGGCAAGGTGCCCGAGCCGATCACCGTCGAGCCGCCGCCGAGCCCCGTGGTCCCACCGCCGGGGCACACCGGACAGATCCCCATCGAGACCGAGCCCTCTGGCGCGCAGATCTGGCTGCTGACCGGCGACGAGTTCAAGGCCGAGCATGTGGACCCCAAAAAGAACCACCGGTTCATGGCCCTGTCCAAGCTGGGCCGGGGACGCCGCTTCCTGAGCATCCGACCCTTCAAGTCCATGGACGATCCGGGGGACTGGAAGGTCCCCAAGGAGGGCGGCCACACCCTGCGCTACGAGGGCGTGCTGCAGATGAAGTAGCGGAGATCAGCGGGGCCGCGCCGCCCCGGCCGGGCTCACGATCCGCATCGCCCCGGCCGGGCTCATGGTCCGCATCGCCCCGGCCGAGCTCATGGTCCGCATCGCCTCGACGGGCGAAGACGGTCTGTCCATGGCGGGCGGAGACGGTCTGCCCATGGAGGACGACATCTCCCCAGTCGGGGTCGCCAAGGGTCGACGCGGGCGCGTGCGCGGCGGCTGCCCCACCGAGCTCAGGTCTCCCGAGGCCGCGATCATGTAGTCCACCACCAGGTTGGCCAGCAGGTTCACCCCCACCGCCAGGCAGGCCTCGTCCGCCACGAACCCCGGTGTGCGGATGCGCGTGGCTTTCTTCCCTCGGGTGGACGACCCGAGCTGGACCAGCACCGAGGGCACGCGCCTGCGGAACCGGTCGAAGCCCGAGTCCGTCACCGGCGGCACCGCCGAGATTCGGATGCCCCGGCGGCGCAGCACCCGCACCGCCGTGCCCAGGGTCCAGTGCGCCAGCCGCGGGTTGTTGCCGATGAGGATCCCGCCATGGTGGAACGTCGCCCGGGCCCGGGATCCCGACATCGCCGCCGCGGCCACCGCCGCCCGTCGCACCAGGTGCATTGCGATGTTGCGATCCAGGATACGCCGCCACCGGATCGTGCCCTTGATGGTCAGCCTCGCAGGCAGCATGTCCCCCGACCGCCCCGCGTGGATGGCCCCCACGGTGATGAGCAGCCGACCGGCGGCGTTCATGCGGGAGTGCGGGATGTTCCGCAGATTGAGCACGAGCTGAGCCGCCGCGGCGATGAGGTCGGGGCAGCGCGGCCCCGGACGCCGGCAGGCCCCGCGGCTGGGTGACGTGAGCAGGACCTCGAACCGCGCCACGCCCCCACCGCCGGTGGACGTGTCCACGGCGATCTCCGTGACCCGCAGCTGGGGCTGGAGCTTGACCGCGAACAGCGCGTTCACCGACGGCGCCGCGAGCACCCCGTCGGCGATCATGGCCCGGGCCCCGCCGCGCTCCCCGGGGGGCGGCCCCTCCGAGGCGGGCTGGAAGATGAGCTTCACCGAGCCGGTCAGGTGGCTCCGCAGGTCCGAGACGATCTCCGCCACTCCCAGCAGCGTGGCCATCTCGAAGTCGTGCCCAGCCGAGTGGCTCACCGGCACCATCCGCCCCATGAACCGCCCCTTCTCCGTCGAGGCATAGTCCAAGCCGGACCTCTCCTCCACGGCCCCACCGTCCATGGCCGCCCGCAGGGCCACCACGGGCCCCGGCCGTCCACCGTTGATGACCACCACCACGCCCGTGCCCGCCAGTCTCTTCGACTTCAGGCCGAGCTCCTTGAGGGCCGACTGGATCATGGCCGCCGTGCGCACCTCGCGGTTGGCCAGCTCGGGCAGCTTGTGCAGCTTGCGGCGTAGGACCTGCAGGTCCGCCTCCATGGCCTGGACCCGTCGCCAGATGGCCCTGGAGAACCGCGACTCCCGCCGCCGAACCCGGCTGATGGCCCCGCTGCGCGAAAGCAGCGGCATGTCCTCACCAGGCAACAGAAGCGACTGCTCCTTTGACTCGGGCCTCTTCGCCGCCCGCTCCCGCCGGACCTTGATGCCGCCGCCCTGCCCCTCCTCCAGGCTCCGCCCGCAGATCACCAGCAGGGCGACCGCCGACACGATCATCCCCACCAGGACTACGATGCGCCAGCCCTCCCGTCCACCGCGCCGGCGCCTGAGATACCGCTCGTCAATCATGGCAACCCGATTCCATACCACGCACCGCCACCACGGTCCAGGCTCCCTTGGAATTGGGTGCAGATCCACAGCGGGACAGGCCGTGGGATCCTGGCAGACCGGGATTTCATACACCTGGGCTGCATCGTTTTTCTCGGGCGTAGTGGGGCCACTGTCATTCTGATATCATCGCTCGCGGAGAACACGTGATGATCAAGCACCTACACTTGGGACGCTCTGTGCCGTTGATTCTCCTCCTGATCAATGGCTGCGGCGCAACAGACGGTGATCCTCAGGACTCCGGAACAGCCGACGCCGCCGTGTTCGTTGACGGAGCCCTTCCGGACGCGACGACGCCGGCGGATGCGGGCTTCGACGGGGGCTTGGCAGACGCAACCACGGAAACCGATGCCGCCACCCAAACCGATGCCGCCACGCAAACCGATGCCGCCACGCAGACCGATACCGCCACGGCGGACTGTGGAAATGGCGTCGTCGAAGCAGGCGAGGTCTGTGACGACGGCAACCTCGCCGGGGGCGACTACTGCGCGGCGGACTGTATGGCGGTGACCGGCGCCTGCGGGGACGGCACCGTGCAGAGCAACGAGGCCTGTGACGACGGCAACCTCGCCGGGGGCGACTACTGCGCGGCGGACTGTGTGGCGGTGACCGGCGCCTGCGGGGATGGCACCGTGCAGAGCAACGAGGTCTGTGACGACGGTGTGATCTCCCAGGGCTGCGCCACCTTTCATGATGGAGGCGATGGCAGCTGCGTTCCGCCTGGCACATGCTCTCCGAGCTATGTGATCGACGCGGGTGGCGCCTGCGTACCAGCGCAGCTCAGCGACGACGTCTGGATCGCCGTGGACAACTTCTGCGTGATGAGCGTCACACCCCAGAGCTTCACCGTGCCCGCTGGCCAGACGCTCCGCCTCACCTACCACAACATCAGTCAGGACTATCCCGTGGACATCTGGAAGAGCTACGGAGGCGGATACCTCGACCTCGCGACAGGGGCCACCTGGGCCGAGACCTACGAACACTGTTTTGGCCCCAGCCCGACCACCGAGTGGGCAGACATCTCCACCGCCTGCTCATCCTTCCGACTGAACATCTACTGTCAGTAGTCCACTGAGCTGGGCGACGCCGAAATGGCCGATGGTGAGGCCGTCTCGCCACCGAGTCGCCCGACCCATCACTCAAGGCAAGAGCGGCCGACGTGGATGGGCAGAACGAGTGTCTCCATGCCTACGTCGAAGGGCAACCCGCCATGTCAGAAGCGGCTCGACATGTGCAGTGGAAACGGCTTCACGGAAGACCAAGCCGCAAGTACGCTTTTCGCGACAATATGATGCCAAACATGACACACCCTCAGACACCTGATCCCCGCGAATTGAACCCAAACAGGTCGCGGCGTTCGAATTCTCGAAAAGTCCTGACAGATGAAAATACTATTCGAGATATCGAACACCGTCCCCATTCTCAGTCCGCCCAAATGAGAACGTTGAGTGACCGGCGGCGAATCCGCACGGTGCGCATACTCACGAGCGTGTCCTCCTCATGTGCGAGGCGGTCGTTCATTGCGAAGACCATCATCTGACCGTATCCCCAGGAGTACTGCTCCAGCCACTCGTGGGGCAGCTTCATGGTGAAGTAGGTGGACGACAGGTAACAACGGAAGTAGGCGTCGTCCCAGTCCATGTTGAAGCTGTAATGAACTTCCACGCGGTCGGCGTCCACCGGGACCCAGGCGATGGTGTGGGTCCCGTCCGCGTCTGGCGTGAGGGGCTCGTCGAGGGACACGGGGGGCAACAGGATTTCCGGCATGTCGGGCAGAAGCAGCTCCCGGCTCAGGGGCGCCGCCACGTCGCTGCCCGTGGTCTCGACCTGCAGTGCCAGGGCGCTATCGCTGATCCAGGACGGCCAGGGGGAGGCGCCATCCGCGGAACGATAGTCGGTCTCATAGGAGTGTCCGTTGAAGGCAATCTCGAGGGTACCTTCCCCGTCAATGCCTGCCCAGACACGGACCTCACCGCCGTCCAGCTCCTCGGGGGGATCAGGGGGCATGGGGCCGTCCATGCCCGAGATGTACCAAACCTCGCAGACCACGCCGTCGGGCGTCTCCATCAGCATCGGCTCCGGCCACCCCGCATGAAGCCCTTCGAAGTCCCAAGGCTCGGCGTAAAACGCCCCGTAGAGTCGGAGGGACTCCTGGCCGTAGGGGCCGTCCTGGTCCTGGGCGTGCGCCACGGTGACATACCCGCAGGTGTCATAGATCCGGACCAGGCCATCCGGCGGCACAGTGCCGTCGGCGGGTAGTCCACCGTCGTCAGACGGGCCACCAAAGGACCGCGCACCGCAGGCGGTAAGCGAAATGAGGAGGAGCAGGTTGAGCAGGAGCAGGTTGAGCAGGAGTCTATTGCTGAGTCGCATAAAGACGATCATAACACAGGACCGTCGCTGCCACGGCCACCCCGGCCAAGGGCTCACCGCAAAACAACTCGACGAGTCGGGACGTCGAGGCGCCCAGCTCACGAGGCGCAACAAGGCGGGCTGTGGTGAGGTTGCACGCCGCCAATCGCGTCCGCTCGGCATCGCCTCGAAGGTGCGCAGATCCCCACTGCGTCCGCCCGAAACTCAGCGTGCGCTGCTCGGTGCAAAGTGGCGTCGCAGGGCCTCTTGCACGAACCAGCGGGTGATGGCGCTGTGGGCGGTCAGGTGGCCGTCGTCTGGTGGGTCTCGGTCCACGGGGCCAGATCCTCGGCCTTGGTCGAGCCCCTGGCGTCTGGCCTTGAAGAGCCACCAGCCCTGTTTGTTTCCCAGACAGGTTTCGTAGCGCCTGGGGTCGCAGGGCACCGGACCGTGGAGCCCGAGGCCGCGGGCGAAGCCGTCCAGATCCCGGTCCAGAGAGGTGAACCAGGTCTCGGGCTCCACCCACATGGCGATGACGCGGGTGGACGTGCCGGCGAGGGCGTCGCGCAGGTACCGCCCCCCGCCGTAGCCGTGGAAGCAGATGTCCATGAGCCCCAGGAGCCGGACGTGGATTCCCTGGTTGCGCAGCGCGCCGACCTGGTCGGCCACGTGGAACAGCCCGTTTCGCTCCCGGGGCGTCACGACGCAGCCGGCGCCGCTGTGGCCAAAGACGCTCACCGCCCGGCGGTCGATGCGCACCGAGCCCAGGGCCGCGAGCTCGGCGTCCAGGACCCTGACGAAGTCGGCGAGATCGAGGCCGTCCGCGGTCCACAGGGCGGGGCTCGAGTGGGCGTCGCGGGTCTGGCTGGGCGCGGCCACGAGCACCGGCGCACAGACGCCCCGCCCGATCGCCCGCCCGAAGTCACGGCTCAGATCCAGCGGCGGAGCGAGGAGCCGGTGCAGGGGATCTGGCCTCGCGGCGGCGGCGGAGTCGGAGTCGGAGGCGGCGGCGGACGAGGCGCCGGAAGCGGAGGAGGAGGAGGAGGAGGAGGAGGCGCAGGAGGCGGCGGCGGAGGCGCCATCGGTGCCGTGCAAGAGGACCACCAGGGGGTATCGCCCGCCGCGCGCCCTGGCGGCGGCCGGGATCCATACGCGTCCGCCGCCTGAGTGAAGGTCCTCCAGCAGCTGCTCGTCCCGGTAGGAGAAGTCGATGACGCAGTCCCCGTGGGCCGGGCATCCTCGGGGCATCACCGGCTGCAGGCCGTCGGGATCGCGGAGCCAGGCCTCGTCCCCCTCACCATCGCCGTCCCGGTCGAGGTCCTCGACGCCGTCGTTCGGATCCTCGTCTACCACGGCGGGGCCGCGGGCCGCCAGCGTGGGTCGCGCGCGCATCCCCACCACCGGGCTGAGCGCCACCCGGGACCGATGATCGAAGGGGCCACGGCCACCGAGCCACAGAAGCGCCACGATGCCCACGGGCAGCAGCACCAGCGTGGTGCCCAGCCAGAGACGACCTCTTTTCCCGAGCGGACCCGTCACTCTCTTTTCTTACCATGCCGAGCAGGATCATACGATTGTCTGGAAACCCGGCGGCACCGGCGGCACGGCGGCGCGGGGCACCTTGTATCGGGGCGGTGCCGTGGTACACTGCAGCAAATGTCGTGGACTGGTGGCCTTCCCCACGACTCCAGAAAAGCACCATGCAACACCTGAACCACTCCCATCGCCGCGCGATCCATGGATGCCTGCGCCTCTGCTCCGGGCGGGCTGTGCTGCTTACCTGCGCGGGGCTGGCCCTGGTGCTCACGGGCTGCCCGGTGAGCAAGTTCTCCAAGATTAACGCTCGCCCCTGGGAGCCCCACCTCGTCAACCTCTTCGACGACGCCACGGATGTCTGCGCGCCCTGGGCCGCCTCGAACGAGCCCTGGGCCCGCCGGGAGCACGAGCGCATGGCGAAGCGCTGCCAGACGGCCGACCTGGTGGCCGTGGGCCGGATCATGGAGGTGGTCGACACCCTCTCCGGGGCGGCCGTCAAGCAGATGGTGCTTCAATTCGAGGTCAAGAAGATGGTGCGGGGCAACGTCGATGACATGCCGAACGGCAGCCGGCGCATCACCCTGGTGGTCTCGAAGTCCGAGGACGCACGGATCCCCAAGAAGATGCTCCGACGCACCGCCGTCCTGTCCCTGCGGTGGCTCAAGGGCGACGATCCCCCCTTCCGCTGGCACCTCACCTGTGCCACCAAGGGGGTGATTCCCCTCGTGAAGAAGCACATGGGGGGCCGGGCACGCAAAGAGGCCGGCGATACGCCGCAGCAGCCGTAGCAGCCCTGGGAGCCGGACCCGCCCTGGGAGCCGGACCCGTTCTGGGAGCCGGACCCGCACTGGAAGCCGGCCTCGCACTGGAAGCCGGCCTCGCTAGCTCTTTTCCTCGTAGTCGATGGCAGGGGAGACGCTGAAGAAGCGGTTGTACACCGGCGAGTTGTAGGACTCGTAGTCGATGACCCACGGGGTGGCGGTGAGTTCGCCGTCCTTGTAGGCGATGGTGAGGGCCTTGGGGGTCACGCTGCGGTAGCTGCTGCCCGATGGCAGGTCGTCGTTGTACTGCCCGCCTGCGGAGAAGAGGTTCAGCAGCTTGTGGCTGCCGTCGTCGACGACGGTCTTGAACCCTTCGACGACCTTGGTGTGGCCGCGCACCATGACGTTGCAGCCCACGGTCGCCATGAAGTTAGCGAACTGCATGGTGCCGAAGGGGAACCGAGCGCTCTCCTCCTGCAGGGTCTTGGGGATGATGTCCGCTTCGGAGGGATCCGACCAGAGCATCTGGAACCGCACCTCGGGGTCGTTGAGCTTGGCCAGGTCGGGCCAGGACTCGATGAGATCGTCCTTGGGGATGCCGGCGTGGACAAAGAAGAGCTGATCGAAGACGGCCACCGTGGGCAGCTGCTCGAAGAACTTCATGTAGGTGAGGAAGAACTCCCGGGGCAGGTAGTCCCGGTGCACGTTGATGGCCTCGGCGGGGAGAACACCGCCGTAGATGGTGCCCTCGTACTCGATGTAGTACTCGTGGTTGCCCCGCAGGGGGAAGACGTGGCCCGGGTACTTCAAAAAGAGCTGCATCACCGCCCGCAGGATCCCGGCGTAGCTGAACTTGCCCCGGTCGATGTAGTCGCCCAGCAGGATCACGATGGGCTTGGCGTTGGCCACCGGGTCCTGGTGGTACGCCTCCACGGCGTTGAAGAAGTCGGCCTGGAGCAACGCGGCCTTGAGGCAGCTGTAGCACCCGTGCAGATCCCCGAGCACGGTGATGTCGTACTGCTGCCCGGCCTTGGGCGGGATCACGAAGACGTGCCCGTCCAAAAAGAAGTCGTCCTCGTTCATCAGGTCGGTGAAGGTGCTCACGCCCGAGAGCTTGTCCTTGCCCACCACGCGCAGCTCGTCCATCCGGGCGATGGTGTCCTCGATGAGCTTCATCTCCTCGCCGGCCTGGGCGTTCCGCTCGTCGTCGTCACCCGAGTAGTGCACCTCCAGGTTTCGCATGAATGGATGGTTGGTCTGGGCAATCTTGCGGGCGATCTCGTCGGTCACCTCGAGGGTGGTGGGGACCACCTCGAGCTCGTCCATGTCGAGCATGATCTCGAGGTGCAACAGGTCTGCGAGCTCGTTGCGAAACTCCACCTCGGCCGGGTGCTCGACGCCGTCGGCCATGATGAACTCGTCGATGACCTCCATCAGGGCGTTTCTGTTGTCCTCCTCGAAGCTCCGGAAGATCTCGTAGCAGCGCAGCTTCAGGCGGTGGCGGATGAACTTCTGCACCGTCTCCTGGGAGTCCACCACCTCGGTGAAAAGCTCCCGCACGGCCTGGTCGTTCTGCTCGAAGACCAGGTTGTAGTGCTCCTCCTGCTCGGCCTTGAGCTGGAGGACCGCCTTCTCGGGCATCTCCTTGTAGGCGTTGGACTGCTGGAGCTTGTGCTCCACGATCTGGGAGATGTAGTCCTTGACGAAGGCCTGCTCGTCGGGATCGAAGTCCCCGTCGATGTACCCGAAGGTCACCAGGTAGTAGATGATCGCCTGGATCTGTTTTTCCGCCTCACGCGGGTCCTTGCTGAAATCCATCATTGTGTCCCTCACTGTGGCCCTGTGCCGATTCAGACCCAACGTGTATACCACTTATTTGATCGGGAGTCCCCTCCCCACCCCGGGGCGGACGTCAGGACGAACAGGCCGAACGCCTTGTCAAACAACCCCTCGGGAAATCACGGATTGATCCGACGCCTCCACTGTGTGCATACTACAATTGGCCTATTGGCATAGCGTAACTTGTCCCACTGGAGGTATCCGATGAGGCTCCGAGACTGGATGTTGGGCTTGGGAATCGCGCTGGTCGCCCTCGGCCCTGCTGCCTGCGGCGGCGTGGATGAGACCGGCCTGGTGGGGCTGGAGGACTGCATCAATGGCATCGACGACAACGGCGACGGCCTCGCCGACTGCGCAGACCCGCAGTGCGAGGGCCACGCCTACTGCCTCGGCTACCGGGAGCTCAACTGCACAAACGGCGCCGATGACGACGGAGATGGCCCGGTGGACTGCGCGGATCCCGACTGCCAACAGGACCCGGACTGCCACCCCGAGGTCGAGCTGGCCTGCGCAGATGGCCTGGACAACGATCGCGACGGGCTCTTCGACTGCGACGACCCCGACTGCAACGGATCCGACGCCTGTGGTGAGAAGTGTGGCGACGGCATCGACAACGACGGCGACGGGCTCGTCGACTGCGACGACGACCAGTGCATCGAAGCCCCCAACTGCCGGCAGGAGGACTGCGCCAACGGCGTGGACGACGACGACGACGGCGACACGGACTGCGCGGACGCCGACTGCGCCGAGGCGCCCGACTGCGCCTGGGTGGAGCGGTGTGACGACGGCATCGACAACGACGGCGACGGCGACATCGACTGCGCGGATGACGACTGCCTCACCAACCCGTGGTGCACCGAGATCCTGTGCGCCGACGGCGTGGACAACGACGAAAACGGCCTGGTGGACTGCGACGATCCGAGCTGCGCCGGCCGGCCCGGCTGCGTCGTGAACACCACCTGCGCGCCGGCCGAGATCATCTACTGCGACTACCTGACCATGCAGACCACCGTGGGTCGCCTGAACAACCTGGACACCTACGAATGTGTGCCCGGCACCTTCCCGGGCGGCGAGCGGTACTTCCGCCTCGGGGTCTTCCCCGGCACCGAGGTCAGCCTCTGGCTCTCGGACTACTCCGCTGGACAGACCCTGCAAATGGTCGTGCTGGTGGGCGACGAGTCCAACCCCGGCTGCGACCTCGCCGGGGACTGCGCCGCACCGACCTCCACCGGGGGCGCCGAACAGGTCCTCACCTTGTCGCCCAGCGGCTACGTGAACGTGTACATCGTCGTGGACAGCAACGGCGTGGGGGGCGACTTCGACCTGTACGTGAGCTGCTCACCTCTGGTGGAGACCCAGTGCAACGACGGCGACGACAACGACAGCGACGGCGACACTGACTGCGACGACTCCGACTGCTGGCTGACGCCCCACTGCGCCCAGGTCACAGAGGTGTGCTACGACGGCTTGGACAACGACGGCGACGGGCTCACCGACTGCGCCGACGAGGACTGCAACGGAGATCTGGTCTGCACCAACGCCGAGAGCATGTGCCACGACGGCACGGACAACGACGGCGACGGCGACGTGGACTGCGCCGACCCGGACTGCTGGTTGGACTCCTTCTGCGCTGGCGGCGAGACGAGCTGCGCAAACGGCGTCGACGACGACGGCGACCTCGACGTGGACTGCTGGGACTGGGACTGCGTGGGCAACGTGAGCTGCGACTGGTGGTTCGACTTCGACGAGCCGTGCGAAAGCCACCTGGACTGCGGCCCGCCCGACCACTTCTGTGCGTCTGCCGATGGCACCCTTCCCGGCTTCTGCTCCAAGCCCTGCTCCACCGCCGGCGTCCTGGACGGCGACTGCGACACCGGCATCAGCATCCAGGGCTTCTGCGTGCCGGCAAGCAATGGCACAGGCCACCTGTGCATCATGCCCTGCGGCGCGGCCTACCCCGGCCTGATCTGTCCGCCCACCTGGACCTGCGTCGCCCCGGATCCCACCTTCCCCGCCCACGGCGTCTGCATGCCCTGAGCCCCGCCGGGGCCATCGGATCCACGACAGTCACCGACAGACCCACGAAGAACCGGTTGATCCCGCCCCCCCCCATTGGGCATACTATGATCTGGAGACTAGAGTAATTTGCCTAGACCCTAGGAGAACCTCATGAAACGTATCGCAATGTGCGCGGTGATCGCCGCCCTCGCGGCGGGGGCATGGGCTGGAGCAGCGGCCTGCGGCTCCGACACCTCGACAGCCCTGGGCGACTACGAGGACTGTGCAAACGGCATCGACGACGACGGCGACGGCGCCACGGACTGCGAGGACGCCGAGTGCCACGGCCACGCCTACTGCCAGGACTACCACGAGTACGCCTGCGCCAACGGCGCCGACGACGACGGAGACGGCCTCTTCGACTGTGAGGACCCTGACTGCCTGCAGACGCAGGAGTGTGACCCCAGCCGGGAGTGGACCTGCCACGACGGCGTCGACAACGACAGCGACGGCCTGCCCGACTGCCTGGATCCCGACTGTGCCCAGGCGTGCACGGAGAAGTGCGACGACACCATCGACAACGACGAAGACGGGCTCATCGACTGCGACGACCCCGACTGCTGGGAGGCCGAGGGCTGCCACGCCGGGGACGAGATCTGCCGAAATGGCGTCGACGACGACGGCGATGGCCTCGCCGACTGCGACGACCCCGACTGCGCCGACCTGCCGGCCTGCGTCCTGGTGGAGATCTGCAACAACGACGGCGTCGACGATGACGAGGACGGCTTTGCCGACTGCGACGACCCCGACTGCCTGGACAACCCCTACTGCCAGGAGCTGGTCTGTGACGACGGCGAGGACGACGACGGCAACGGGCTGGTGGACTGCGATGACCCCGCCTGTAACGGCCGGGCCGGCTGCGTCCCCAGCCAGCACTGCGTGCCCTCGGTGCTGCTGCAATGCGGCGACTCCGTCGACGGCAACACCGCCGGACGCCTGAGCAACTTCGACACCTATCCCTGTGTGGCCGGCACCTTCGACGGCGGGGAGCTCTACTTCCTCGTACAGCCGTCCTCCGGACAGGTCGTCACCTTGGCGCTCACCGACTACTCGACGAACGAGGACCTGCAGCTCATCGTTTCCACCAGCGGCGACCAGGTGGGGGGCTGCGACCTGAGCGACCCCTGCGTCACCCCGGACCTCACCTCTACGCCGTATCAGGAGGTGGCGCTGAGCGTGGACGGCGTCGTCAGCCTCTGGGTCATCGTCGACAGCCTCGCCGCGGACGGCGGACTCTTCGACCTCGCGGTGATCTGCGTGACGGACCACGAGCTCGACTGCACCGACGGCGTCGACGAGGACAACGACGGCCTCACCGACTGCCTGGATCCCGACTGCATCGGCACCACGGACTGCCTGGACTCCTGGGGCGACGCCGGCGTCGCGTGCCAGAACAACACAGAATGCGCCCCCTCGGCGGACCACTTCTGCTGGCAGCCGCCCAACAACCCCGGAATGTGGGGCTTCTGCTCCCGGGAGTGCGACAGCCCCGGTACCCTGGGCGGCCTGTGCGACACCGGCGACCCGGCCATGCAGGGGTACTGCTTCCCCGAGGGCGGCGGCACCGGCGGCTTCTGCGTCTACCCCTGTGGCTCCAACTTCCCCGCCCACCAGTGCCCCGGCACCTGGCAATGCGTCAACCCGGACAACGGCACAACCACCGGCGTGACCGATGGCGCCTGCACCCCCGCACCCTAGCGTTTTCCCGCATCGCCTGGGCCTGTTGACCCCGACCGCAGAATTGCTCCATACTCAGGCTCGAATCCGAGCTCTTGTATGGTAACGTCTGACAGCGCGATGTGTTGACCGCCGGAGGCATCCCCGCAGGAATGGACGACAAAGCCACGACCGAGGTTGCGATCGTCACCCCCCGGGCCCGGACACGCGGCCTCAAACAGAAGGCCTTTCTCCTGGCGCTCAGCGGAGCGGAGGCGGGGGCCATGTGGGCCGTGGAGCCCAAGACCGTCCTGGGGCGCGGCGCCGTCGCCTCCCTTCGGATCCGGGACGAGGGGATCAGCCGGAAGCACTGCGTCTTCGAACGCCGGCCCTCGGGGCGGGTGACCCTGAGGGACCTGGGCAGCACCAACGGCACCGTGGTCAACGGCGAGCCCTTGGAGGGGGTAGTCACCCTCACCGACGGCGACAAGATCCAGATCGGAACGACGACCATCCTGAAGCTCTCCTACCAGGATCAGCTGGACGTGAAGTTCCAACGTGATCTGTACGACTCGGCCCTGAAGGACCCGCTCACCGGGCTGTTCAACAGACGACACTTCTGGGATCGCCTGACCGCCGAGTACGCCTACCAGGACCGAAACGGCGGCCACCTGGGCCTGTGCATCCTGGACATAGACCACTTCAAGAGGGTCAACGACACCCTCGGTCACCCAGCCGGCGACGCTGTGCTGAAGACCCTGGGACCACTGATCGAGGAGGTCGTGCGAAAAGAGGATCTCTGCGCCCGATACGGCGGCGAGGAGTTCGCCGTCCTGCTGCGGGACATTCCCCTCGACAACGCCTACGTCATGGCCCGGCGCCTGCGACAGGTGGTCGAGCAGCACGAGTTCTGGTGGCACGGCCAACGCATCCCCGTCACCGCGAGCTTCGGCGTGGCCGCCGTTCCCGAGCCGCGCATCACCACGGCCGAGGGGCTGGTGGGCGCCACGGACGAGGCCCTCTACGCCGCCAAGGCCGCCGGACGAAACTGCGTCCGCGCCCACGGCCGAGCGGTCTGACGAGCGCCCGAGGCGCCGAGACAATCCAACCCGGCTGCGCGGCCGCGTGGTTGATCATGTCAGCGCGGTACATCTCGCGCCAGGGCTCAGCCTGTCGGAGCCCTCAGGGGCGTTGACCTGACCCCACCCCCGACTATAATGCCGCAGAACGAGACCGCCCCCCGGGGGCCGCGCAGCAGGGCACGTCGCCATGGCGAAGATCGACCAGGTCAGAAATATCGGCATCGTGGCACACATCGACGCCGGCAAGACCACCGTCACCGAGCGGTTTCTGTACTACTCGGGTCGAAGCCACAAGATCGGCGAGGTCCACGACGGCGAGGCCCAGATGGATTGGATGCCCCAGGAGCAGGAGCGCGGCATCACCATCACCGCGGCGGCCACGACCCTGAGCTGGAACAACCACGACCTGCACCTCATCGACACGCCGGGCCACGTGGACTTCACCATCGAGGTGGAGCGCTCCCTGCGAGTGCTCGACGGCGCCGTGGTGGTCTTCTGCGGCCGGGGTGGGGTGGAGCCGCAGTCCGAGACGGTGTGGGCCCAGGCCGACAAGTTCGGGGTGCCGCGCATCGCCTTTGTCAACAAGCTCGACCGGGTGGGCGCGGAGTTCGGCCTGGTGGTGGATGAGATCCGCGAGAAGCTCGGCGCCAACCCGGTGCCGGTGCAGCTGCCCATGGGCGAGGAGGGCGACTTCGACGGCGTGGTGGACCTCATCGAGCGCAAGGCCTTGCGCTGGACCGGCAAGGAGGAGGACGCCCCCGTCGAGGTGGACATCCCCGCTGAGCTGGTGGATGCCGTGGACGCCGGCCGTGAGGTGGTCCTCGAGGTGGCGGCCGACTTCGACGACGGGCTCGCCGAGCGGTACCTCGAAGGCGAACCGATCACGCCCAAGGAGATCCGGGCTGCCCTGCGAACGGGCACCCTGGCCAGCCGGTGCGTGCCGGTCCTCTGCGGAGCCGCCCTGCGCAACCGGGGCATCCAGCCCCTGCTGGACGCGGTGGTGAGCTTTTTGCCGTCGCCCACGGAGGTGGCCGAGGTGGAGGCCTTCATCCCGGGCACCGACCAGCGGGTCCGCCAGCACCCCCGCGACAACGACCCCCTCTGCGCCCTGGCCTTCAAGGTGGCCATGGAGCAGGGCCGCAAGATGGTGTTCTTCCGGGTGTACTCCGGGCGCATCAAGCCCGGCGACACGCTGTACAACCCGCGGGCCGGTAGAACGGACAAGGTCTCCCGGGTGCTCAAGATGCACGCCAACAAACGTGAGCGCATCGGGGCGGCCTTGGCCGGAGACATCGCCGTGGGTATGGGCCTCAAGTCCGTGGGAACGGGCGACACCCTCTGCCAGCGTGACCACCCGCTGCAGCTGGAGGCCATCGACAGCCACGAGACGGTCATCTCCGTGGCGGTGGAGCCCAAGAGCCTGCCTGAAAAAGACAAGATGGACTTCGGCCTGGCCAAGATGGTGGAGGAGGATCCCACCTTCAGCGTCCGCGAGGACGCCGAGACCGGGCAGACCCTCATCTCTGGCATGGGCGAGCTGCACCTGGAGATCATGACCGACCGCCTCATGCGCGAGTACGGCATCTCCGTGCGGGTGGGCAAACCCCAGGTGGTCTACCGCGAGACGGTCAAGGAGACGGCGACCGAGGAGTACCGCTTCGAGCGCAAGCAGGAGGAGGAGCGCGTCTTCGGCCACGCGCGCATCACCGTGTCGCCCCAGCCCCGGGGCACGGACAACGTGGCCCTGGCGGACATCCGCGCCGACCCGCCGCCTCCGCCGGACCTGGTGGAGGCCGCGTTGGAGGGCGTGCGGGAGGCGTTCCGCAGCGGGCCCGAGGGCGGCTACCCCATCCGGGACGTCAAGGCCGTGGTGGAAGGGCTGGAGGTGGTGGAAGGGTCGGCGAACCAGGTGCCCTACAAGATCGCCGCCCAGGAGGCCTTCCGCAAGGCCATGCGCGGCGCGAAGGTGCAGCTGCTCGAGCCGGTCATGGAGGTTGAGGTGACCACGCCCGAGGAGTCCATGGGCGACGTCATCGGTGACCTGAACCAGCGCGGCGGCCGCATCGAGTCATCGGAGTTCCGCGGCGCCAAGCGAGTCATCCAGGCCAAGGTACCCCTCAAGCAGATGTTCGGCTACTCCACGTCCCTGCGCTCTCTCACCAAGGGTCGCGCCGTCTTCTCCATGCGGTTCCACGAGTTCGACACACCCTCCGGCGAATAGCCAGCCACGCCAGGATCAGCCAGAGCCCGATCGCGGTCGGGGGTGTCGCCGAGCGGCAGCCGCAGCCCCGCGGCTCGGTGCCCGGATCGCCTCCCGCGTCGGGGCCGGGTCCCACACCCGAGTCCGGCCCCGTGCCTACGATCTGCACGGTCCAGGACCGCTCCGAGGTGAGGGCATCGGAAGGATCGGTGCGGACCAAATCCCCATTGTCGGTGACCTCGCAGCGCAGCTCCCGGGTGACGTTGTCCGGGCCGACCGTGGCCAGATCCAGCGCCAGCGCCGTGCCGGCGCCCACCTCCAGGTCACCCAGCCACCACGTCACCGTCAGCCCTTCGTCGCCTCCCATGGCGGGCGTGTCCACCTCGAATTGGACGGGGTACGTGGTCGGATCGCCGCGATCCATCGTGACCGGGCCCGGCGCCGGGGTGACGTCATCGATGGGCTCCACCCAGCCGTAGACGGCCAGCACAAGGGCCTCAACGCACACAGCGCAGTAGTCGTACTCCACGCTTCGCATGATGCACGCGGGCGCGGGGCGGTAGATGCCGGTCTCCAGGTACCGCGCGCCCTCGTAGGCCCCCACGGGGAGGTAGTCGGTCACCGCGTCGGACATCCGCGTGGGCAGCGGCGTGGTCGGCTCGACCCAGGCGCTCCACTTGAGCCGGTCGAAGGCGAATTCGAAGTCCACGTTGGGCTCGCCGTCCCCGGGGGGATAGCCGGGATAGGCGTCGGTGTACTCGTCGGCCAGGTCCGCAAAGGTGTGGCCGAGCTCGTGGGCGAGGATCTGCACGGCCACGTCGGTGGCGCTCACCGTGGCCACGGACCCGCCGCTGCCGCCGTACAGCTCGTCGTTGACCAGGACCACCACGAAGTCCACCTCGGGCAACAGCTCCGTCGCGACGGTGGCCGCGAGGGCCTCGTTGACCACCAGGAGGCGCTCGATGCCCATATAATCGTAGGTGGCGTCCAGGTAGGTGTCCCGGTAGAGGCCCTGGGAAGGGTGATCGGCGCCCGACTCGCTCGACTCGGTGACGACGCGATAGATGTTGAAGGCGCCCCGGTACGAGGCCCAGGGCTCGTAGGCCAACAGACCGGTCACCAGGTTGTCGGCGTGGCTCCGGAACACGCCCGCCTCGGCGACCGTGTACCCCTCGGCCATGATGACCAGGTCGATGCGGTTGTCCGCCGGGCCGGTCTGGTCGACGGTCTCGAGGGTGTTCACGGCCCGGGCTGGGGCTGGCGTCACGGCCAGCCACGCGAGCCCGACTGCCACGGCGACCGACCGCCGACTCACAGCGCCACCTCCCCCAGCCGGCGGCGCCCGTGGTCGTCGTACAGGACCAGGGTTCGGGCCGCCGGTGCCACCGGGACGCGCAGCCACACCACCGGGTGGTCCAGGGGCACGTCCACGGCGCGCGCGGGCCCACCCACGTCGCCGAAGAGCGCGTGGCGCCGGCGCGGGATGCGGAACCGGCCAGTGTCCACCACCCGCCCGTCACCGGTCCTCACCTCCCAGCGTCCCTTCCACCGGTGGAAGGCGCCCCGCTTCGGCCTGGGCGCGCGGTCCAGGAACCCACGCCGCAGCACCCGAACCCCGTCGCCCAGACGCAGGACCAGCAACCGCCCCGGCGTCCGGTCCACGGTCGACGCCTTCGCACGCACCACCCGGATCCGGTCGTCGGGCGTGCCGCCATCGCACGCCGCCGCGACAACCAGCACGGCGAAGGCGACAACGGCCCATCGCGGATCGCATTTCATGGAGACACTATACCGCGACCGGCCGCCGAAGTTGTCAGTGAAACCTCGGGAGGGGGGCTCTGGTAAGTGACCAGGCAGTACTAGTGGCAGGTGAAGCGGAGGGTCCAGTAGGTCAGCGTCCCCTCGTCCCAGGCGGCGTGGTCGGAGACGTGCAGGGACCAGACGCCGCCCGGGCCGTTGGTCAGCAGAGCGCCGTCCACCGGAGCGTTCTGCAGGTCGAGGTCGTCGGCGCTGTAGCCCGTGCGATCGTGCAGGGTCTGGCTGTGACCGCTCGGGCCGGTCAGGGTCGCGACCAGATCGCCGCGGTAGGTGTGGTCGACGTGCAGGTCCACGGTCACCGCCAGGTCACACCCGGGGATCCCCGCGGCCATGATGTCGCTGGTAACACCCGCCGGATCGTTGTCGGGGATGTCGACCTTCTGGAGGTTGGTGATCTCGATGGGCGGCGGGGTCTGGTTCCAGCTGCACAGGTGCCCCTCGCAGGCCCACTGGCCGGGCACGGCGATGTGGATCACGTTGGCGCAGTCGACATCCACCGTGGCGGGCGCACACCACAGCTCGTCCTGGCAGGTGCCCTCACCCACGGCGTCGAGCCCCTTGCAGTACAGGCCCTCGTTGCACGGCTGGGAGGCGCTGTCACAGACGTCACCCTCTTCGCCGCCGTTGTAGACCTCGCAACGGCCATAGCAGGGGGCGTAGAGGTTGTAACAGCGAAGCGGAACACAGTGCTGGCTGGGTCCGCAGTCGGCGTCCACGTTACAGAGCCCCACCGGGAGCTGCTCGTAGTAGCTCACCCTGGTGGCCTGCCAGCCCCAGTCAGTGATGGAGTAGTCGCTGTGGAAGTTGATGTGGATGAGGTTTCCATTGAACACCGGGCTCCACTCGTCGGCGTGGTGGCCGTCGAGCATCACCGCGTTCTCCTCGACGTCCCCGGACAGGACGAGCTGGTCGTAACCCGCCTCGGTGTCGATGCGGCTGAAGTACACCTTGATCTGCGTGGCGGTCGCGCCGCCCAACACGTCCTGGGTCTCGTCGGTGTAGTTCTCGTAGGGGTGCGCGCTGCCAACGCCCTGGATGGGGTGGGTGGTCCAGGACCACGGGCCCTGGGGCTCGGGCTGACAGGTGCCGGGACCCGACGGCGTGGCGCCCTGGCAGACCAGCCCGTCGAAGCAGGTCAGGCCGGTGTCGCCGTCGCAGGGCTCGCCGAACAAGGCGATGCCGAAAAGCAGGTGGCAGCTGTTGTCCCATGTGATCAAGGGGTCCGGCTCGCTGGTGTACCACCCCTCGCTGCGGGAGCTGATGGCCCCACACACGGGGTCGTCCTTGCCGTCACAACGCTCGAGCTTGATGAGCTGCTCCGTGTCGCCCCAGTACCAACCCTCCTGGGGCGTGCCGGCGAAGCCGCAGTAGGGCCGGTGGTCCACCGGATGCCCGGGATCGACGGTCTCGTAGCGGTACTCCGAGATCCGAAAACCCCAGTCCCGAACGGAGTAGTCGGCCACGAGCTCGATGCGCATGTACCGCCCGTGCACCTCGAAGAACCCGCCCGTCTGCACGCCCGACAGGTGGTGCACCCGGATGCCGTCGGCGTCGTAGATGCTCACGAAGTCGAAGCCCTCCTCGGTCTCGAACCGGTCGAAGGTCACGCCGACGCTCAGCGCGCCGGCGGGCGCCTCGATCTCCCACTGCTGGTTGGTGTGGTTCGCATAGGGGTGTGCGGTCTGGATGTCCACCGCCGTGGTCACCACCATCTCCTTTACCAGGGGCTTGGTTTGCGAGCCGATCGCGCATCCGCTGCCAAACACGATCAACACCGTAGTGAACGCCATGGTCGTACGCATGATCTGTCTCTCTTTTCTCCGAATTCTCTGGACGATTAAGGTCGGTAATTGTGGTTGTTGGTCGCACTTTATGCGCCATGTAGGTACGGCTGTTATGGGTCGCGCGGATCCGAAAGTCAACTGTAAAATGCCGCACCGCGCCGATACTGGCGCCGCGCATGTAACATGTCGTAATTTTTGTTTATTCGTGCGCTAAAGGTCTGCGCGGTAGTCGCGAATGGCCCCGACGAGGCGCACGATCCCTTCATCGATCTGGTCCACTGTCGGGAAGCTGAAGTTGAGCCGCAGGGTGTTGACACCGCTGCCATCGAAGTGAAAGGCCTGGCCGATGACATAGGCGACGTCGCGCTGGATGGCGTACTTCTCGAACATCACGAGGCTGTCCATGCCCTCGGGGAGGATGACCCAGAGGAAAAGCCCGCCCTCGGGCCTGGTCCACTCCACGTCGCTGGGCATCTGCTCGTCCAACACGCGCAGCATCACCTCGTTCTTTCGGCGATACAGCTGCTTGATTGTGCTCACCTGGGGCGCGAGACGATCCTGGATCATGTACTCGGCCATGATGGCCTGGTTGAGGGCCGGGGTGCACAGGTCCGTGGACTGCTTGGCCATGACCATCTTCTCGATGATCGCGGGCGGGGCGATGGCCCAGGCCAGACGGAACCCCGGACAGAAGAGCTTGGAGAAGGTGGACAGGTTCACCACCCGGTCCTCGGTGTCCAGGGAGAAGAGGGTGGGCTGGTCCTCGCCGGCGAAGCGGAGCTGGCGGTAGGGGGTGTCCTCCACGACGAGCGTGTCATACTCGGCGGCGAGCTCGAGCAGCCGCTCGCGACGTGCCAGGTCCATGGTGGTGCCAGAGGGGTTTTGGAAGTCGGGGACCACGTAGATGAACTTGGGCCGGATGGACTGGCGCCGGAGCGCCGCGAGCCGCTCGGCCAGGCGATCCATGCGCATGCCCTGGTGGTCCTGCTCCACGCCCACCATCTTTGCCTGGTAGGACCGGAAGGCCTGGAGCCCGCCCAGGTAGGATGGCAGCTCCACCACCACGGTGTCGCCGGGATCCAGCAGCACGCGGCCCAGCAGGTCGAGGCCCTGCTGGCTGCCGTTGGTCACCATGATCTGCTCGACGGGCACGTCGATTCCATCCGAGGCCACCCACTGCTTGATCTGCGAGCGGAAGCGCACGTCGCCTTCGGTGGTGCCGTACTGCAGGGCGGTGCGTCCGCGATCCTTGAGCACCTTGCTGATGATGTCATCGAGCAGATCCACCGGGAACGTGTCGGGCGCAGGGAGGCCGCCGGCGAAGGAGATCACCTCCGGGCGCTGGGTCAGCTTGAGGATCTCACGGATCACCGACCGGGTGGCGTTCGTGGCCGGGATCGAGAAGAGCGATTCGTAGTCCATGGTCCACCGTGTGTGCGGTCGTCAGAGGTTGCCGCATGCCAATCGATCGCCACCGTATGCCGTCAAGCCGCCACTGTAAAGACACAGCCGACGCTTTTTGCGACCAGGACAGCGCTTTTCACCCAAGGGTGCGGCTCGCCTGACCGACCTCGTCCAGGTGCCCCGCGTCACCGCAACGCGGTCGCCAGGATCACCGCGATCACAATCGCCGAAACGAGCTTCCGGGGCGTAGAACTAGAGCACCGGGTTGATGTGGTGCAGATCCAGCCCTCCTGGATAGAGGTAGCTCGTGTACCGCGCGAAACCGTAGACCGTGATGCCCACGGGCTCGGTTGCCGAGATGTGGTGTGCGGCGCCAGTGATGGGGATGCGGGCCACTCCGTAGGGCGAGCCCCCCACGGGCGCGCTGTAGCTCGACTCCGGCACGGGCTCGCCGTCCAGGGTCACCGTGGGCCCACCTTCGCCCACACGCTTGATGATGTTCACGTAGCTGGAGGGGAAGGTACGCGGGGCCAGGAAGGCGTAGTCCGTGCGGAACTGGGCGAGGGGCACCTGCAGGGCGAAGGCCGGATCGCCGTCGAGGTCCAGGTCCGGGGTGTTGTAGTTCTGGCCCACCATGAACTGCGATACGAGCAGCGGGCCACTGCCGCTGACGAACAGGTGGTCGGTGGTCTCGACCTCCACCCACTGCCCGGCGTCCAGGGTCACCGTGGAGCCGCCCGAGGGGGCGGGCGTGAGCGTGACGACGTTGTCGTCGGCGCCCGACACCACCCGGATCACGTTGGGCTCGGGACCGGCAGGGCTCTGGGGCTCGGTCACGCCGACCACGAACTCCTGCCCCCAGGTCTCCAGCGGGAAGAGCTGCTCCTCCAGGTGATCGCAGGCCCAGGTGTCGTACGGCACGAAGGAGCAGTTGTGTCCCGCGAAGACCGCCACGGGGGCGCTGGCCTCGATGCGGGTGCCGGTGAGGTCGTAGTCCTGGCCCAGGTCACAGTACTCGCAGGTGGTGTAGTACTCCCAGCCGTTGCAGTCGTCGGTGGAGTAGGTGCCGCCGTCGCAGTGCGCCGGATCCGGCACCTCCGACAGGAGCTGCAAGGCCTCGCCGGGCTGGATCACGAAGTCCTGCACCTCGCCCGGGGCCATGGCCTGGATCGGCGCCAGGGTGCCGGTGAGCCCGGCGGCCACGTGGCACGAGGCGGTCACCGACACCTGGGTGTCGGGCGCGGTCCCCACCACCGTGACAAAGCCTGGGCTCAACACCAGGTCGAACCCCGGGCCGTCGTCGTTGACGCCCGAGGTGGCGCGGCTCACCGCCAGGTACCTGCCCGTGAGCACGTGGGTGGGCAGCAGCAGCGCCGCGTCGTTGGTGTACGAGAGCATGTTGTACTGCGCGTTGGACAGGTCATGGTCCAGGGGGTTGAACTGGTAGGCCGCCACGGGCAGAGTCGACGTCATGTGGTAGGCGCCGTGGGGCACACTGTAGGAGCTCCAGGAGCCGCCGCCCAGCTTGAGGCCCGTCTCGATGAGCAAGGTGAACACCTCCAGGTGCCCGGGGCCCACGGTCTGATCCACCAGCAGCTCCTCGCCGCGGGTGACGACCACCTGAGCCGCCTCCTGGTGGGGGTTGTGCACCACCACGCCGAAGTTCTGCATGAAGCTGAGGCTCAGCCAGGAGTTGGCCAGGGGTGTGGGCCAGTAGTCGCAACCGAGGTAGGAGGCGCTGGCCGCGGCCTGGTCGCAGGGGGTCGTGCACCTCCCGCCCGCGCACAGGCCGTGGGGCGTGGCGTCGCAGGTGGCGAGGACCGCGCCGGGGAAGGAGTCTGGTCCGCAAACCCGCAGGTCGTCGCCGTCGCAGAAGGTCGTGCCCGCAATGCAGGAGAAGCACCCCAGGCTCTCGGAGCAAAAGGGCGTAGGCTCGACGCACTCCATGACCAGGTCCCAACGCCCCTGGCGACACTCCTGGTAGACCTGGTCCTGGCAGCGCAGGCCGCCCTCCACACACTCGGGGGCGGTGTCTCCCGGGCCCACGGAGCCGCAGCCTCCCACGGTGAGGCCCATCGCCACCACCCATACCAATGGAGTCGCGCGATTCATCTCGCATTCGAGTTTCGCAAGACGACCGAGAGAAGACCAGGAGAAACGACTGCCCAGGACCGCGGCACCACCATGCGCGGCGTCGGAATGACAACCAGTCCATCTGACCTCGAATGACAACCAGTCGGCAAGCGGGCCAACCACGACTTTGCGATCGCGGCGGCTGACCCCGGATGACGTCAGACCCTGCGTGGCGTGTTGCCCTGGCCGGGCAAACCTGGTTATATGGGCCGCGGAGGACAGCCCATGAAAATGACCAGGACCTGGCTCGCAGGCGCGACATGCCTGAGCTTCGCGCTCCAGCTCGTCGCATGCCCTTCCCCGCCACCGACCCGCACCAAGCCGCCACGGGACCGGACGCCGTCCGGGGGGGACATGGCAGAGAAGACCGTCTGGGACAACGTCACGGCCCGAAGCGCCCAGGTGCGTCGCGAGGCCGTGGCCGAGCTGACAAACCTCGGCTCCGACCGCGCCCTCAAGGTCCTGGTGTCGTTGTTGTCGGACCCCGACGCCACCGTGCGTGGAGCCGCCGAGGCGGGCCTCCTTCGTCGTGGCGCCTCGGCGGCCGAGGCGCTGGCAGAGGTCCTGACGGCCGCCCCATCCGGCAAGGTCGGGCTGGTGGAGGCGCTGCTCGTCCGCATCGGCAAGCCCGCCGTGGGGCCGTTGATGCACGCGTTGGGGGGCCCGGCAAAAGGCGCCAGGCGCGCCGCCGCGGTAATCGGCAAGATGAAGGAGGGGCGCGTGCCCATCTTCGCCAGGGTGCTGCGACGGGGCGGAAAGACGGCCCAGCTCGTCGCGGCCCGGCACCTCGCCGCCATCCCCACCGACGCCGCCCGGCTGGCCCTGGTGCCCGGGCTGGCCAAGTGGAACCACGAGATCCGTGCCATCGCCCGCAAGGCGCTCAAGCCGATCTTCGGGCACAAGGGGATCACCGCCGCCATCCTGCAGGTCTTTAAGAAGGTCGGTTTCTGGCAGGCCTACGCCCTGGCGCTGAGCGTCTACGACCACCCGGATGCCCGGGTGCACAATGAGATCGTGTTCGGCTTCCACACGGCGACCACGACCTACGACCGGCACGCCCTCTTCTCGTCGCTGGTGGTGCGCGGGGACGTCTGGTACGGACGCATCGCGGGTGGGATCCTGCACCCCGCACCCCGGGCCCGGGATCACCTCCTCAAGGCCCTTTGGTTCGAGGTGTCATCCCTTCGGCGGATCCAGACGGCGGCCAGGGCCCACCGGGACACGGCCCAGCTCGAGTGGTCCATCCGGGAGCTCGGCCAGCTCAAAAGGGCCCTCCGAAAAAAAGCCATCCGCAGGGCCCTGAAGAAGCTGACCCGCAAGCTCGAGCCCTACCCGGCCTGGCGAGCGGCCTACCTGCTGAAGTTCGCGGGCGGGCGGGTCAACCTGGGCAAGCTGCGCAACAAGTACATCGCCGGGCTGAACAAGCTCCTGGGCCAGCCCCCTGAAAAGGTCGGCGTGGACACGATCCTGGCGGCCTACGTGCGGCTTGGCGATGACGCCTGGAAGCGGTCGTGCCCCGTGGACGAGGTCAACGGCGTCTGCGTGCAGATCAAGAACAAAAAAACCCGGGCAGGGTGGCGACGCACCCTGCGGTACCGCAAGCGCAAGGCCAAGCTCGTGAAGTTGGCCCAGTCACACCTGGCCAAGGCCTGGAGCTTCTGGGCGGACGGGGCCATGTTGGACCGGATCCCCAGAAAAGACCCACGGCGCAAGGCCCGCCGCCTGCGCGCACGCCACTACGCAGCCTGGGCCAGGTTCATGAAGGCCGAGCTCAGGCTCGAGGCGTACCTCCAGTCCCATCCTCCCAAGGACCTGGACTTCGACCCGAAGAAGCCCGCCATCGCAAATGCGTCCACCAAGCGCTTCAAGGCCTGGATCCGGCACAAGCTCAAGGAGGGCAGCGCCATGGTGAAGGACTACACCGCCGTGGTCACCAGGGTGAAGGCCGCCAGGCGGCGGGGCGCCTATGAGCGCGCCTCCACCTACTGGGCGCTCGGCGCCATTTCCCGGGCAGGCATGGTCTTCGAGGCGTTCGCCCACGTCATGCGCTCCCTGCCCGTGCCGAAGTTCCTCAAGAGCGCGGGCGGCGCCGACGCCTATCGGGCCCAGCTCGACAAGGTCACCTCACCGTTGCTGGCAAAGGCGGTCGGTCACTACGGGCACTGCCTGCGCCTGGCCCGCAAGGCCAGGTGGCACTGGGAATGGGCGCTGATCTGCGAGAGCGGCCTGGCCCGCACGGACCTGCGCGCCTTCCGTATCCACGCCAAAAAGCACCGCTACACCCGGGCCCCCATGCCCGGAACGGGCTACCCGCACCTGCAGATGCTCGAGCTCATGGTCAACGGCAAGCGCGCCCAGCTCCGCAAGTGCGGCGCCGTGAAGAAGGGCACGAAGTACCGGGTGACCCTCACCCCCCAGGGCCGGGTCACCAAGGCCGCGCCGGCGGGGCGCAAGAAGCCCGCGAGCGCGGTGGACACCTGCATCCGGGTCCTGCTTCAGTCCCTCACCCTGCCCCCCTTCCGAGGCAAGGCCGCGACACTGACGATCACACTTCGGTAACCATGAGGTCGATGACGCGCTTGCCAAAGCCGGCGGGATCGGGGAGCGGGGACCCTTCGGCCAGGAGGGCCTGGCCAAACAGGAGCTGGGCGTAGTCCGCGAGGCGGGCGTCCGAGCCATCGGCGTCGTAGACGGACTGCAGCTTCTGGAGCACCGGATGGTTGGCGTTCAGCTCGAGGATGCGCTTGGGCACCGGGACCTCTTGGCCGGCCTGTTTGAGGAGCTGCGCCATGTGCGCGCTCATGTCGTGCTCCTCACCCACCAGGCAGGCCGGGGACTCGGTGAGGCGCGTGGAGAGGCGCACCTCCTTGACGTGGTCGGTCAGCGCGGACTGCAGGGCCTCGAAGAGCGAGGCGTGGGCCTTCTGCGCCTCGGACCGCTCGGCGTCCGCCGCCTTCTGCTCCTCGTCGCTGCCCAGGTCCACTGCGCCCTTGCCCACCGACTGCAGCTTCTTGCCCTCGAACTCGTGCAGCACGTTGACCAGGATCTCGTCCACGGGATCGGCGAGGAGCAGGACCTCGATCTCCTTGTCCCGGAAGGCCTCGAGGTGCGGCGACCGCTCCATGGACTCCCGGCTGTCGCCGGTGATGTAGTAGATGGCCTCGGCGTCGTCTGCCATGCGCGCCACGTAGTCGGCCAGGGAGGTGAGGTTCGTCTCATGGTGTGACGACTGAAACAGCAGCAGGGGCTTGAGCCGGTCGGCGTTCTCGGAGTCGGTGCTGATGCCCTCCTTGAGGGCCCGGCCGAAGACCGACCAGAACTGCAGGTACTTCTCGGCGTCCTCGGTCTGCAGCTCGGCGAGCTCGTCGAGCACCTTGCGCACGACGCGCTTTCTGATGAGGCTCACGTGGCGATCCTGCTGCAGCAGCTCCCTCGACACGTTGAGCGACAGGTCGGGTGAGTCCACCACGCCCTTGACGAACCGCAGGTACTGCGGGAGGAGCTCGTCGGCCTGGTCCTTGATGAGCACCCGGTTCACGTACAGCTGCAGCCCGTAGGGGGTGTCGTAGTGGAACAGGTCGAAGGGGGCACGCTCCGGCAAAAACAGCAGCGCGGAGTACTCGAAGGTCCCCTCGGCACGGAGGGTGATCACGTGCAGCGGGTCGGTCCAGTCCCGCGAGATGTGCTTGTAAAACTCGTTGTACTCCGCCGCCAGGACCTCGGACTGGGGCCGGGTCCAGATGGCCTTCATGGAGTTCAAGGTCTCCCAGGTCTTGACCTCCCGGGGCTCGGCCTCCGCGTCGGCCTCCGCGTCGGTCTTGGCGTCGGCCTCCGCGCCGTCCCCGGCCTCGCCCGAGGCCGTCTCGCTGCGGGTGACCCGCAGCCGGATGGGATAGGTGACGAAGTCGGAGTACTTCTTGACGATGGCGCGCAGGCTGTGCTCGGCGGTGAAGTCGTCCATGCCGTCGTCGGCGTCGGCGGGCTTGAGGCGCAAAGTCACCGTGGTGCCGGCACCATCGCGCTCGGCGTCGGACACCTCGAAGGATCCGTCTCCGGAGGAGCGCCACTGCGTCGCGGCCTTTTCCCCCGCCTTGCGCGTGACCACGGTCACCTCTTCGGCCACCATGAACGACGCGTAGAAGCCAACGCCGAACTGCCCGATGAGTGCCTCCAACGACGTCTGGCCCTCGAGGGTCTTGCCCTCCCCGGCCTCCCCGGCCTCCCCGGCCTCCCCGGCCTCCCCGGCCTCGGCGAGCTGGTCCACGAAGGCCCGGGTGCCCGACCGGGCGATGGTGCCCAGGTCCTCGATGGCCTCCCCACGGGACATCCCGACGCCGTTGTCCCAGACGGTCAGGGTGCGGGCCTCGGGGTCGGCCTCCAGGCGGATCTCATAGTCCCCCGATGGCGCGAGGTCCGTGTCGGTCAGCGCGGCGAACCGAAGCTTGTCGATGGCGTCCGAGGAGTTGGAGATCAGCTCTCGCAGGAAGATCTCCTTGTTCGAGTACAAGGAATGGATCACGATCTCCAGCACTCGGCGAGCCTCGGACTTGAAGTTGTGTGTCTCGGTGTTCTTGCCCATGGGGATCCCTCGTCATGGCAAATTGAGCCGAGCCCCAAGATAGTTCCGATCTACGCGGGATCAAGGGGGGAAATCTGGTTTTTCCGCTCCATCACGCTGACCCGCCGTCAGCGTTCACCGATCCCCGCCGGTCCACCCGGAGGCGGAACTCGTCGCCCTTGAACCCGGCCTTCTTCAGCTCGGCGGTCAGGTGGTGCCGGAACTGGCGGCGGGTCCACTCCTGGCGGGCGAAGTCGACGCGAGCGCGCTCGTAGACGAGCATCTCGGACATGCGCGTGACCCGCTGGCCGGACCGCACCCGGAGTGCCACAGGCGCCGACACGTCGTAGCCGATGATGGCGTCGGACACGGCCACCTTGGAGGTCACCGCGACCCTGCGCGGGGCAAAGGTGGCCTGGAGCCACACGTGCAGGTGGAAGTCGCTCGCCGAGGGCAGGTTGACCATGCGCACCATTCGATCCAGGCCGCCGAAGCGCCTCAGCCGCTCGGGGCCCATTTCCCGCAGGGCCCGGCGGGCCAGGTTGCGCGGATGGTAGTGGTAGCTCACGATGGTCTGGGGCGCACCGATCCCGTCGACCCTGCCGGAGAAGAGATCCAACAGGGACTTCATGGGCAGCGGCCGCACGCCGTGTACCCCCGCCCTGTTGCCGCCCCGCTCGGTGAGGGCCCCCACCTCGGTCCAGACGTTGTCGGGCCGGGTCAGAAAGAAGGCCTCCTCGTCGTCGGCGGTCCACGCCAGGGAGATGAGCTGCGCCTCCCGGGTGGCCACCGTGGCGTGGCCCTTGTATCGGCGGAGGTGGGTCGTGCGGTTGAGCTGCAGGGGCCCGGTGCGCAGTCGCTGGTCGATGTGAAACAGGTAGGGCTGCCCCCGGAGCCTGGCCCGGAGCTCGTAGCGCCCGTCCCGCAGGCAGATGGGTCCGCGGCAACAGCCCGGCAAGACCAGCCCGGCCAGGCCGGCGCCGCCGACCACCAGGAGATCTCGCCGGGTCGGCGGGGCGTCTGATCCGCTCATGCGCCGCCCCTCGGCCGATCCACCGTTGAAATCGCAAACACCACCGTTGAAATCCACAACTCCGTCACAAATCCCTTGAATAACTGGATGTTTTCTCTCCGCGCTTCAAAGCGCCGCCCGGTGATCGTTGAGAATCCTTACAGTGAGCGACCACGCGGGGGAGTCTCGTCAACGACCAGCCGACTGGCCACAGAGGCTACCACAACACATCGGATCACATAACGAATACTGGCGAGCGCAGGCCACGATGGGCGGCGGATCGCCGGACCTGGCACCCAAGTTGCTTTGTTACCCGGCAGACGCACAGAACGAGGAGGTCGACCCATGTCGGAGAAACAATGGCTCAAAGGCGTTGGCTGCCTGTATCGCCAGAGCGAGCAAGAGCATGAGTCCCCCGACGAGGTCCGCGTGGTCCTGGGGGGACGCACGTGGGTCATCAGGCAATACGACGACTACCAGAACGACGCCCGCAGGGCCAAGGAGGATCGGCCATGAGCGACAGCAAATCCAGAACCCGGACCGTGGACGACGCCTGCGTCTGGATGCAGGCAGGCGTCGTGGACATGAAGATCTGCAACGAGAGCTTCGACTGCATGCGCTGCAAGTACGATCAGACGCTCAGCCGGTTCGCCAGACAGAACGCCGCCCTCCGCGCCCAGGGCGCCTCGCCCACGGGAAAAAAGGCCGACATCATCTCCTGGCAGGACGCCATGCGCGCCAAGCCGCCCCAGCTCCGCTTCTGCCGTCACACCCTGAACGGTCGCGTGGAGAACCGCCACTGCGCGCACAACTACGCCTGCCACGACTGCGACTTCGACCAGATGTTCGAGGACGCCTGGGAGGTCCGCGTGCCCATCCGCCTGGAGGACGTCCCCGAAATTCGCGGCTACAAGGTGCCGGCGGGGTTTTACTACCATGACGGCCACGCCTGGGCGAAGCTCCAGCCCGCGGGCCGCATCCGCATCGGGCTCGACGACTTCGGCTCCAAGCTGGTGGGCCCCCTGGAGAAGCTCGACCTGCCCAAACCCGGCTATGAGGTAAACAAGGACCAGGCCTCGTGGACCCTGCACCGCGGCGGCAACATGGCCGACATCCTCTCACCGGTCGATGGCGTCGTGCTCGAGGTGAACCCCAAGATCCGGAAACGCCCCGCCCTCACCGGTGACGAGCCCTTCGAGGGCGGATGGGTGATGGTCATCCAGGCGGCCAACATCAAAAAGGACATCAAGCGCCTGCACTTCGGTGACGAGGCCGAAGGCTTCATCACCGCCGAGAGCGACAAGCTCTTCGGCATGGTGGAGCAGGTGGCCGGCCCCCTGACCGCCGACGGTGGCCACCTCGTCAGCGACGTCTACGGCAACCTCCCCGACCTGGGCTGGGACCGCCTCACCAAGACCTTCTTCCGCGGCTAGATAGTACGGAACGACCGACAACCTCGCGTACGATGTGGTTACCCCTAACTGCATCAAACGAAAGGAGCCGGTCGTGTACGAAAACAATACCACCTACGTCGGTCTGGACGTCCACAAGAAATCCATCTTCTGCGCCGTGCTGGAGCCTGACGCTGCCGGTCCACGTGACCTCGGAAAGTTTGCCAACGACCCAGTGGTCATCAAGCGGCTGGCGAAAAGATTGAAAAAGCAGGCGCCCGGACCGTTAGCGACCTGCTACGAGGCCGGCCCCTGTGGCTACGCGCTGCAGCGGCAGCTTCGTTCCCTGGATGTGGACTGCATGATCGCTGCGCCGTCGCTGATCCCGCGCAAGCCGGGTGAGCGCGTGAAGACGGATCGCCTCGACGCTCGCAAACTTGCCGAGTATCTCCGGATGGGGCTGCTCACCGAGGTGCATCCTCCGACGCCAGAGGAGGAGGCGGCGCGTGATCTTTCGCGAGCTCGTGAGGATGCCAAGAAGGATCAGATGAGCGCTCGCCATCGCTTGCTCAAGTTCCTGCTGCGCCATGGTCACATCTACCGGAAAGGTCGTCACTGGACCCTTACTCACTACCGGTGGCTGCGGGTGCAGAAGTTCGATCTCCCCCTGGCCCAGGCGACCTTCGACACCTACATGCTGTCGTTGGAGCAGATCACCGAGCGTCTCGAGCAGCTCGAACGCCAGCTTTGCGAAGCAGCCCTGAGCCCGCCGTACGCCGAAAAGGTCGGCTGGCTGCGCTGTCTGCGCGGTGTGGACACGGTGATGGCGATGACGCTGCTGGTGGAGCTGCACGACTTTCGGAGATTCACTGACCCCAGGCAGCTGATGTCGTACCTGGGGCTCGTGCAGTGTGAATCCACTTCGGACGGGCGGGGGCACCGGGGCGGCATCACGAAGACAGGAAACGGTCACGCCAGGCGAATGCTGGTGCAGGCCGCCTGGAACTACCGGCATCGACCATCGTTGAGCGCCTACATGAAGAAGCGCCGGGAGGGCCAGCCAGCAAAGGTGCTCGCCATCGCCGACAAGGCACAGCAGCGACTGCACCGAAAGTACCGGCGGATGAAAGCACGGCTCAAACCACACAACGTGATCAACGTCGCTGTGGCGCGAGAGCTCGTGGGCTTCATCTGGGCCGTGATGCAGCATGAAACTGCCGGGCAGGAGCCGGCAACAGCAGCAAACGAGTAACTGTCAGAACAGGCGCAGAAGCGAAGGCGATAGCGTTGGCAGAAGATCGAAGCAGACGGATGGAGTCACACGCGACCAGGAGCAAGCGCGATGGGGCTATGCGACAGGGAGGCTTGTCCTCCCGGACCCGCGACGCTAGACAGCGCAGTCTCCCGACGGAGAACAGTCATGCACCTCTGCGCCGGTGCGCCGGCGTAATCTGCGCATATCAGAGTGATCTGTCGTCGACAACGCTGACTCCGTCCGTCTTCTTCGATCCCCTGCCACGCGCTCAGGCCCCGCCGGAATCGTGCCCACTATTGACAGGTCGTTCCATATCAGCGCCTTTTTGGAGAGCAGCTGGTCGAGCAGCTCCGGGTGCCCGTCCATGGTGGACATGAGATAGGTCGCCCCAAATCCCTGTTTCTCCCGCTGCACCACCGACCGCGGTAGCTTGTCCTTCATGAGGCCCTTGAGCAGGTACTTCTCGCGCTTGGGGCTTTCGCGCCGAGTGTGAGCGAGGTTGAAGAACCACTCGAAGAGCCGGTGGTCCATGAACGGGCAGCGCACCTCCAGGGAGGCGGCCATGGAGAATCGGTCCGTGGTCCTCAGGATGTAGTTGGGGAGTCGATGGCGGATGTCCATCACCTGTAGGTAGTGATTCTCGAGGCCCGCGAAGTCGTCGCAAAAAGGGGTCGAGCCGAAGCTGTTCCGAAAGGGATCCCTGTTCTTGAGGATCTGCTTGTCGAGCTTTTTGAACCGCCGCTTCTCCAACAGGTGCCACCATGACTGCGCCCCCCCCCAACAGCGCCGCGGGGTAGCCGAACTCCCGCAGGAAGTCCGCCTCACACTCCGCAAACTCCTCCAGCTCATCGTCATCGAGCTCCAGGTCGGCCATGCCGTCGAACTCATCGAAGTCCTGGCCCTCGGCGTAGCGCAGAGAGTGGGGGAAGTAGAGATAGTGCTCGTAGCCGCGCAGAAGCTCGTCGGCGCCCTCGCCACTCAGGGCGACCTTGTAGCCGTCGCCCATGACCAGGTTGTCAAGGTGCATAAACAGGATGTCCTGCTCGAAACCGATGTCGGGAAACTCGGCCATCCACATCCCATTCCCCAGCGATTCCCGGATTTCCTCCAAACGATCCTCGAAGTAGTAGCGCCGGTTCTCGATGCTCAGGTGATGCGTCACTTCGTGCTGGAAGGTGAGCTCGTCGAACTCGGAATTGACCCGCTTGAAGTTGATCGAGTGGGCGGTGATGTGGGTTTTCATAATCTGCTTGATGTAGTGCAGGATCGCCGCCGAGTCGATGCCCCCACTCAGGAACGCCGCCACCGGCACATCGCTTCGCAGTCGCAGCCTCACCGAGTCCTCGAGGAGCTCACCCAGCTTTTGCTCCAATGTGTCGACGCTCTTCTTTTCGCTGGTGGGCGCATCCGTGACATGCGGCAGTGACCAGTAGGTGTGAGTCTTGAACGTCTCCAGGTCGTGATCGGCAACCACCGCATACTGCCCCGGTAGGAGCGCCCGCACATGGACGAACGGGGTGAGCGGCTCGTTGATGAAGCCGGCATAGATACTGGCTTTCATCAGCTGGTGGTCAATGTCCCGGGGGAAATCAGGGGCGGCCAGGATGCACTTGATCTCCGAGCCGAAGATCAGGTGCTGGCGGTAGAAACCGTAGTACAGCGGCTTCATTCCCAACCGATCCCGGGAGAGGAACAGCAAACGCTTACGCGAATCGTACAGCGCGATTGCCCACATGCCGTTGAGCTTCTGCAGACACTCCACCCCGTGGCTGAGATAGAGCTCGCAGATCATCTCGACTTCCGACCGCTCCGTGAGGGTGACGCCGCCCGCGATCAGCTCCTCACGCATCTCGGGGTTGTTGTAGATCTCCCGGTTGAAGACAACGACCACTCCCGACGGCCGGTGGGTGTAGGGCTGCACTCCGCCCTCGAGATCAATGATCGAAAGGCGGCGATTGAGATCCGACGCGCCATGGGAGAGAACAGATGCTCGACGCAACCAGACGTCTGGCTTTCGGGGGGCTGTTGCCGGGCTTGGTTGGCGCGGCCTTGCTCATCGCCGGTTGCGGCGGATCGCCCGGCTCGGATCCGCTGGACGGAGGCGCGTCGGATGCCATTGTCCCGAACGACGCAGACACGGATGCACACGTCGACGCGGGAGGCGACGCGGCCGCCGTGTTCGCCGTTGTCGTCGGGGAGAATGGCTCCATCGCGCACTGTGACGACCAGGCGTGCCACAGCGCGACGTCACCGGTACAGGTGGAGCTGGACGGGGTTGACGTGGTGTCCGCCGACCGGGCTTTTGCGGTGGGCTGCCAAGGGACGATTCTCCACTGGGATGGCTCCACGTGGCAGGAGCAGTCGTCGCCCTCGTCGATGAATCTCGTGGGCGTTGACGCGGTGGGCGAGGACCTGGCCTATGCCGTGGGCGAGGACGGGATCATCTGCTGGCGTGGGATGGAACCGACTGGACGCAGGTGGACGGGCTCGAGTACCGGCGGCACGTAACGGGCATCGCCTACGGCAGCCACCAGCTCGGTTTCACAGTCACCGACGGTCCGTCCCTCCTGGTGAAATTCGACAGGGTCGCCTGGACGGCCGATCCCCAGGTGCACAGCGACATCTCGACGCAGATTTACCTGATCGACGATGACCTGGGCTATGCCGTGGGCGGTGGCATCGACCACCCCGACGTGCTGCGCTGGGACGGCAGTCACTGGTCGACCATCGACACCACGGGCATCACATCCTTCACACCCACCCCCAGGGGCGTCGGCGGCGTTCGAGTCGAATGAACACCTGCTGTCCGGCGGTGCTTTGATGAAACGTGCGGGACTTGTCATATATTGTCAGATCTGACAATATGTTGTTGTGCGCGAGCAGCTTGTTCAGATAGTCCAAGCCCGCCGGCGGCGCCTCGGATGGACCCAAATCGAGCTGGCGAGGTGCCTCGGCTCCAGCCCCTCGCGGGTGTGTAAGCTGGAGGCCGGCGACCGAACCGTGTCCCTCGACCTTCTGGCCCGCGCGCTCCGGGCAATGGAGGTCCCCATCGTCGTGTTTTCAGACGCCGACCACGACCCGCTGGAAGACCCGGGGTTGACACCGGCGAAGCAGAAAGCGCTCGCACGCAGCATTTTCCAGCGGCAATGGGCCGAGCGCATCGCCGCGCGCCATCACGTGGATGCTGCCGACGTGCGCCACGTGATCCACAATCTGGACTTGTCACCACAGCAGCGGCTGAGGAGCGCGTTCCGTCGTGCCCGACTTCGAAGACGATCCCCTGACCGGGGCTGAGCGCACCTTCCTGCGAGCGCTCAGCAACAAGAAAGTCCGATTCCTTCTGGTCGGAATGAGCGCAGCCGTTCTGCAGGGCGCCGATGTCGCGACGCAGGACCTGGATCTCTGGTTCGAATCTCTCGACGCACCCGAGATCGGCAAGGCCGCCGCCCTCGCAGGCGGTTTCTACGCGACACGTATGCAGCCGCCGATGGTGGGCGGTGCGGGGCTCGAGCGCATCGACCTGGTCACCCAATGCAGCGGTCTCGAACCCTTTGACGTCGAGTACCGGGGGGCGATCGCCATTCCCATCGGCGATCTCCGGCTGCGCGTGCTTCCACTCGAACGAATCATCGCCAACAAAACCGCTGCCGATCGCCCCAAAGATCGGGCCGCGCTCGAGCAGCTCCGAGCAGCGCTCGCCGTGCTACGAGAGGTCGAACGCGGACGATAGGTCGCGCAGGACGGAGGGGGATCCGGATCAGTGATTGAAGGTGCGCTGGCCGGTGCAGACCATGGCGGCGGCGCGCTCGTTGCAGGCCTGGATGGACGGGTCGTCGGGTGCCGAAACCTGGCTGAGCAGGGTCGCTGCAAGCACAGCGGGCCCCAAGCCACTCCACAGTCGTCGCCGGCACCGCCCCATACGGTGTCCCTGCTATCCCACCAGGCGGTTTTCCTTCGACTGAAGCGTGGTGTTTTTGCTCCAGTGGTTCCATGAGGGGAAGCGGGTCCTCGTGGATGGTTGCGTAGCGCCCCACGATCTGGATATCATCTACTGCGTGTTCGAGCGCACCGGCGAGGCCGGCGTCCGGATGGTCCTGATGAAGGGGGAGCACACGGTTCGATAGGAAAACGCCATTCGGATCCCCTCACTCCGCAATGCGAATCCCGAGCCCCAGAACCAGGCTGTGGCTCGCCGCCACGTTGGGGCTCTGGGCCGCATGGAAGCGATACTGCGCCGTGAGCACCGGATGGGTTTTCCACGGCCCGAGACGAACATCCACGCTGGCGCCCACGTAGAACACCCCACGAAACAGAGCTCCGCTGTGGAGCCACTCAGCACCGTCTCGCTCCCCGCGAACACCGCCGAACAGCCCGCCCAGATCAATGTGCGGATCGAACCACTGAAAGACCTTCTTGTGTAGGAGGGCGACGAAACGCCACTGCAAGCCCAGGTGGAAATAGCCCCCATGCAGCCCCATCCACTGTCCGCCGCTGCGCACGTTCACCTGCTCGTAGCCGGCGCCCAGCACGACACCCACACTGAAGAAGGACAGATTGACCTGGGCCTCGACGCCGCCGAATCGCTGCCCGTCCGAGAGGTGCGCCAGGACCGTGGCCTGAGCCTGTGCACGGAGCTTCAGGTCCAGCTTGATAAGCGATCCGGTCGGCTTGACCGGGCCGTGGCCAATCGCCACCGCAAGACAGGGTACCAAGATCGCGCTTCCAAGCACCATGGAGGGATCCTTCTCTACCAAAGGGCAATGCCCCAGTGTACGCCGAAAACACGTGCTGGGCATCGCGGGACTCCCTCTTGCTCGCCAGCCATCCGATCGCGTGCATCGATCAACATCCTTAAAACGGCATCCGCAGGGCGTCGGTGAGCAGGACCGTGCAGTAGCGGCAGAAGGATGCCCGCTTGTGGTCGATCTGGTCTTGGGAGTGTGAGAAGCTCATGGCGCAGTGCTCGTCGTCGCAGTGAGTGAGCCCGAAGGTGTGACCGAGCTCGTGCACGGCCTCCCTCAGGACACGGTCCCGCAGGACCGGGAAGTCCACGGCGCCCCCCGAGGAAGCCTGGGCCAGGCGACAGATGGAGACCACGGCCGCTTTGCCAGGAACCATGGCCTCGCCGTACACGTAGGTGAGGATGGGGATGAACAGATCCACCTCGGTCAGGCCCAGGATGCGAACGCAACCGGGCGGGGCACTGTCGGCGAGGTGGCTGAGCAGCTCGGTCGACAGGTGCTGCCCTCGGTTGGGCTTGAACGCGCCGGGCGGCACCTCGCCGGGAGGGAGGATCTCGGTCGGTAGCGGAAAGATCAGCCGCAGCGGCCCGGCCAGCCCCTCCACGAGATCGGGATCGATCGCGCCGTAGGGCTTCAGGCCGAGGTAGGGTGCCTGGGCCATGGGGCGGCTCCTCAACCCATCGCTCAGGCGTCGGAGGGCTTCTTCAGCCCGTACTTCTTGATGCGGTTGTAGAGGGTCACCCGGTCGATGCCCAGGGTCGCGGCCGACCGGGTGATGTTCCAACCCAGCTCCTCGAGCACCCCGATGATGTGAGCCTTCTCCATCTCCTGTAGGGACTGGTCGAGCGGCACGTAGCCTTGCTCTTGTTGATAGAAGGGCAGAGACGCCGCCCGGATCTCGCGCCCCTGCCCGATGACCACGGCCCGCTCGATGGCGTTCTCGAGCTCCCGGACGTTGCCCGGCCAGTCGTAGAGCATCATCTCGTCGAAAGCGTCCCGGGAGATCTTGTCCACCGCCTTGTTGAGGTCCCTTGCGAAACGCCTCAGGAAGTGCTTGGCCAGGATCGGGATGTCATCCTTGCGCTCTCGCAGGGGGGGCACGTGGATGGCAATGACGTTCAGCCGATAGAAGAGATCCTGGCGAAAGCTGCCGTCCTGGATGGCCTGGGCGAGGTTGCGGTTGGTCGCGGCGATCACCCGCCAGTCCACGTCGATGCGCTGGCTGCCCCCCACGCGGTAGAAGTGCTTCTCGTCGAGCACCTTGAGCAGGTCGATCTGCATCTTCATGCCGACCTCGCCCACCTCGTCGAGAAACAGCGTCCCGCCCTGGGCCAGCTCGAAGCGGCCCTTTCGCTGGTGCACGGCGCCGGTGAAGGCGCCCTTCTCGTGGCCAAACAGCTCACTCTGCAGCAAATTGTCCGTGAAGGCGCCGCAGTTCACAGCGATGAAGGGACACACCGCCCGGGGTGACTGGGCGTGGATGGCCTTGGCGACGAGCCCCTTGCCCGTGCCCGTCTCGCCGGTGATGAGCACGCTGGAGTCCGTCTCGGCCACACTGAGGATCAGCTCGAAGACCTTCTCCATGGAGGCAGAGCCGCTGACGAGGCTCTCGAGCCGCTGACGGTGCTGCACCTGCTCTCTGAGGATCTCGTTCTCCTCGGCCAGCCTCTGGTGTCCGATGATCCGCTCGATGAGCACACCGATCTCGGCGGGGTCGAAGGGCTTGAGCAGGTAGTCGTGGGCACCCTTCTTCATGGCCTCCACGGCCGTGTCGATGGAGCCGTAGGCGGTGATCATCACCACGGCGAGCTCCGGGTTGTCCCGTTGCAGGTGCCCCAGCAGCTCGATGCCGTCCATCCCCGGCATCTTGATGTCCAGGAAGATGATGTTGTAGCGGCGGGACTTGAGCAGCTCCAGGGCCGCCTCGGCGCTGGCGGCCTGGTCCACGTCGTAGCCGTCCATCTGCAGCCAGCCGGCGAGGGACTCGCGGACGATCTCCTCGTCGTCGACAATGGCGATCCGCGCCTTCTTCTTCATGTGATCCCTCGTCTCCTCACTGTCCGTTGCCGCCTGGGCGCTGGTCCTCGGGGCGATACACCGGCAACTTCACCAGGAAGGTGGTGCCCGAGGATCCAGTGCTCTCCACCTCCACCTGGCCGTTGTGCTCTTTTACGATGCCGTAGACCACGCTCAGGCCCAACCCCACACCCCTCCCTTCGGACTTGGTGGTGAAGAACGGCTCGAAGATGTGCGGCAGGCTCTCGGACGGGATGCCCGGCCCCGTGTCGGTAATCCGGGTGAGCAGCATGTCCGAACCCGTGTCGTGCTGCGTCGACAGCAGGATCCGCCCGCCGCCCCGGGCGCCCATCTCATCGACGGCGTTGAGCAGGATGTTCAGAAACACCTGCTCGAGCCGGCTGACGTCTCCGAGCACCGGCGGCAGGTCGTCCTGGTAGTCCCTCAACAGCTGGACCTTGTTGAGCACCAGGTGGTGCGCGTTGAGCTCGGTGATCAGGTCCAGGATCTCGTTGAGCTGCGCCTCGGCGGGCTCGAGCTTGGACTGCCTGGCGAAGGCCAGCAGATTGGACACGATCTTCGAGCAGCGCGCCGTCTCGTTCTCCATGAGGCCGAGCTGGCCGAGGATGGTGTCACACATCTCCTTGGAGAAGTGTCGCTCGGTGAGCATGCGCCGCTGCAGTCGAATGAAGTTCAGCACCCCGGTGAGCGGGTTGTTCAGCTCGTGCACCACCGACGCCGAGAGCTTGCCCAGGGAGCTCATTTTGTCCTGCTGCAGGAGCTTGCGGTGGGCCTCCTCGATCTGCCGGGTGCGCTCCTCGACCGCGCGCTCCAGGTCCTGGGTCATCCGCTCCTGGGCCCGGTACCGCTCGGTGATGTCCCGACAGATCTCGATGAACCGGGTCACCTTGCCCTCCATGTTCCGCAGAGGGTACAGGGTCAGATCCACGATGCGCTCCTCGCCTTCGAGGTTGTAGTGGGTGTGGATCTCGTGGTGGGGCTCTCCATGCTCCAGGATATCGTTGATGGGGCACGGGTGGTCCGGGGGCTGACAAGGCTGGTCGGAGTGGTGGAACACCTCGTAGCACTTGCGCCCCACCACCTCCTGGGCGAGGAGCCCGGACTGGTCGAGGTAGGGGGTGTTGACCTGCACGACGTTGTAGTCCCGGTCGATGACCACGATCCCCTCGAGGATTCCGTTGATGATGGTCTCCAGCTCGTCCCGCTGGGCCTTGTACCGATTCTCGTCGACCTGGTAGGTGTCACGGATGAGCAGCGCGGTGTTGTAGGCCAACACACGAATGGTGTGGGGCCGCCTGGCGAGCACATCCTCCAGGACCGCCTCGGCCGGCGTGAAGATGAAGATCTGGTTGAGCTCGAAACCCAGCTCGGGATCGAAGTAGTCGAGGTAGTCGGTGGTGGTAGCCAGGCCCTTCTCCCGGGCGTAGACCATGCCCACCGCGTCCGGGTCGGGATCGGCCACGGCCACGTACTCCCCGTGCACCAACCTGGACTTGTAGTGCCTGAAGGCCCGGGTCAGCATGTCGCGACACATCTCACCGCCGCCGATGATGCCGATGCGCAGCCACAGCCTCGAGGACTCTGTCTCCTGTTGATCGGTTCCCATGTCAGCCCTCCCGTCCTTCACACCCCCTGGGACCTTGGCACCGCCGGTGCGGCGCCGGACGGCTACACCTCAGGTCGCGGCAGCACCTGGGCCTGCTGGGCGATCTCCGGCACCTTGTGCTCCCACTCGATGGCCATCAGGTGCACGCCGGCCACGCCCTCCATCTGCTTGAACTCCTCGATCTGCTCACAGGCGATCTTGATGCCCTCGGCGGCCTTCTTGCCCTTGGGGGCGCCCTTGAGCCGCCCGATGATCTCGTCGGGCACGTCCATGCCCGGCACCTTGTTCGCCATGTACCGCGCCATACCGACGCTCTTCATGGGCGTGACGCCGGCGAGGAGGTAGCACTTGTCGGTGAGGCCCATATCCACGGCCCCTTTGACGAACTCCCGGAACCGCTCCATGTTGTAGATGCACTGGGTCTGGACGAAATCCACCCCGGCGGCAACCTTCTTGGCCAGCCGGTGAAGTCGCCACTCATGCGGCTGGGCAAAGGGATTGCACGCCGCGCCAATGAACATCTTGGGGGGCTCATCGATCTCGTCGCCACCCAGGAACCTGCCCTCGTCCCGCATGTTCTTGATCATGTTGATGAGCTGCATGGAGTCGATGTCGAAGACCCCCTTGGCCTGGGGATGATCGCCGAACTTCTGGTGGTCGCCCGACAGGCAGAGGATGTTGCGGATGCCCAGGGCGTAGGCGCCCAGGATGTCGGCCTGCATGGCCAGGCGGTTGCGGTCTCGGCACACCATCTGGTAGTTGGGCTCGAGACCCTCCTCGATGACGAGGAGCCCCGCGGCCCAGCTCGACATGCGCACCATGGCCGTCTGGTTGTCGGTGATGTTCACCGCGTCCACCATGCCCACCAGGTGCTTGGCCTTCTCCCGCACCTCAGCGGCGTTGCCGCCGCGCGGAGGACCGAGCTCGCCGGTGAAGGCGAAGTGGCCCGCCGAAAGGACCTTCTCCAGGTTACTTCCCGACTTGAAGTTGTTGTCAGAACCCATGTCGGCCTTCCTTTATTGCTTGGACTCGGGCTTGCGATAGCCGGGTTGGATGGTCGTTCGCGGAACCTGGTTCTCGTGCTCCCGGGCCGGCGTAAAGGCGATGATATTGTCCAACCGGCCCTGGTTGGCAAGTCGCTCGTAGATCAGGTGCCAGGCGCAGTCCTGGTCGTCGGAGATCTCGCACTTGCCGTGGTTGGTACCGCCGCAGGGACCGTTGTACAGCGACTTGGCGCACATCGTCACCGGGCAGACACCGCCGGTGACGCCGAGCACGCAGCTCGAGCAGGAGCGGCACCGCTCCTCGTACCACCCCACGTCCTGGTTCACGCCGATGAAGGTGGTGTCCACCATGGGGAGCACGGGCTTGTCCGGATACCGCTCGGCGAGGAACTGCACCCCCGCTCCACAGGCCATGGTGAGCAGGGCGTCGTAGCCCTCCACCTTGTCATCCAGGGCCTCCAGGTACTCCCGGTCGCACTGGCGCTCCACGGTGATGCTGTCGATCTCGATGGGCTTTTCGTCCAACCGGCGAGCCATGTCGATCTCGGCCGATAGGACATCGACCTCTTTCTCACCACCGACGAGACACACCGCCACACAGGTGCCACAGCCGACGTTCAGCACCTTGTCAAAGGGTCCGATGAGGTCCTTGATCTCCTCGAACGGCTTCCGCTTGCCAACGATCATTTCATCACCTCTCGCGCAGAGCGCCGGGCTACATCTCGAAGACTTCGATCTCGTCGTGAAACACGTTGACCTTCTTGAGGTCAGGTCCCAGGTAGGCCCGCTCCTTGGGAGACAGTATGCCAAGGGCGAGGCACAGGATCGTCCAGAAGTGGACCACTTGGTAGTTCCCCCCCCAGTGCTCACTCAGATCGTGGATCTGGGAGTGGCAGTTGTGGCAGCCGGCGATGACGTAGGTGGCGCCGGTCTCCCTGATCTGGTCGTCCTTGATCTTGCCGTACTCCCGCCGCTCGTCAGTGAAACCCGACTGCAAGAAGCCACCGCCACCGCCGCAGCAGTAGTTGTTGGACTTGTTGGGCTGCATGTCGACGAAGTTCTCCTCACCGATGCAGGCCTTCACCGCATACCGCAGGTCATCGGCGATGGCGTCGCCGAAGCTCTTGCGCACGATCTGGCAGGGATCCTGGAGCGTGAACTTGATCTTCAGGTCCTTGTTCCAATCCGAGTTGGGCTTGAGCTTTCCTTCGCGAATCCACTTCGCGTAGTACTCATAGATGTTCTTCACTTCGAAGTTGTGAGGAATGTCGAATTTTTTCAGTCCGGCCCGGACTGCAAAAGTCACGTGTCCTCACTCCGTGTTCAGAAATATCTTGCAACCCAACCTGTCTGTAACCTCCGCGGCCTTGCGGGTGATGTCCTCCCACCCTTCGTCGTCGGCCAGAAACAGGCAGTAGTTCTCCCCGGCCCAGGCGGTCTTCGGATAGGTCCAGTCCGCGCCCACCAGGTGCAGGATCTTCCACAGGGGCACCATCTCGTCGGGCTCGGTCTGGGGCTCCCGGGAGTTCTGGTTCACGATGAAGTGGGCCCCCTCCTTGTCCAGGGGCGCCACCATGTCTTTGAACTCCGGCTGCTCGTTTTGCGTCTCCTCGAGCACGTCGTTGACGATCCACTCGAAGTCCTCGGGGCTCGTGCCCATGGCGCTCAGGGACTCCGAAGCGAGCGCCGTGTCGCAGGAGTGCAGGATGCCCTTGGGGCGCTGGTCCCGGGGGACCTGCTGCCGCACCCTGTAGATCATCTGCGGGATGTCGATCTCCATGGGACAGACCCGCACGCAGCGCTGGCACATGCTGCAGAACCAGGGCCACCGGGAGGCCAGGAGCTCCTCGTCCATGCCCAGGCTGAGCATCCGCAGGAACTTGCGCGGGTCCATCGCGTCGAAGCCTGACGCCGGACACCCCGACGAGCAGAGCCCGCAGGTGAGGCACAGGTTCAGGTTGCCCTCGGGCAACATCTCGCGCAGCTCGTCCCCGAACGTCCGTTTGCGCTTTCCACCAAGCTTGATTGCCGTTTCTGCCATCTTCATCCCCTCTTCAGGAGTTACTTGTCCTTACCAGCCACCGGGCTGAGCGGGCTTGGGCCCACCTCTTTGATGTACGCCGTCATCTCCTTGGCATAGGCCACGAAGGTCGGCCCCTCGCCCGAGGAGAGGTTGTACATTCGCACCCGGTCCTTCTCCATGCCGATCTCGCCGAGCATCTGTTGTACGTGGTCCACCCGCTCCCGACACCGCAGGTTCCCGGCGTTGTAGTGACAGGTGCCCTCCAAACAGCCGACGCAGTAGACCCCGTCGGCGCCCTTCTGGAAGGCACGCAGCATCAGCATCACGTCCACCTTGCCCGTGCAGGGTACGCGCACGATGCGCACATTTGCCGGGTACTCCAACCTCATCGAACCTGCCAGGTCCGCGGCGGAGTATCCTCAGAAGTCGCAGCAGAATGCGATGATCGTCGGCTCGAACTCGCTCATCCCGTTTTCTCCGCCAGCAGGCCATCCACCTTGCTGATCAGCTGGTCGTCCTCGTAAAAGCCGAGCTGGATCGTCTGCCGCGGGCACACGCAGGCGCAGACTCCGCAGCCGTGGCACATGGCCTCGTCGATCTTGATCAGCTTGTCACCCTCATCGAACACAGGCACATCGAAGGGGCAGTTTCGCACGCAGGTCAGGCACTTCACACAGTGGTCGGTGTCCACAGTTGCCGTGATAGCCGAGAGCTTGATCTCCGGCTTCGCCAAGAAGGTGGTGGCACGCGACGCCGCGGCCTGGGCCTGGGACAGCGCCTCGGTGACGAGCTTGGGGCCGTGGGCCGTGCCGCACAAGAAGATGCCCTCGCCCGGCATGTCCACCGGTCGCAGCTTGACGTGGGCCTCCATGAAGTAGTCCTCGATGTTGGTGTTGAGCTTCATGGTCCGACACAGCTTCTGGGTGTCGGCGGCGCGCATACCGGCGCTCAGGGTGACCAGGTCCGTGTCGATCTCCACCTGCCGTTTCAGAATGTGATCGGTGACCCTGACCACCAGCCGATCGCCGTCTGTGTCGACGACCGGCGGGTCCGCCTCGGAGAACCGGATGAAGATGACGTCCTTTTGCCGAGCCTCCCGGTAGTAGTCCTCCATCAGGCCGTAGGTGCGGATGTCCCGGTACAGCACGAACACCTGGGTGTCCGGACTCTGATCCTTGATGGCCAGGGCGTTCTTCACGGCGTTCTGGCAGCAGACGCGGGAGCACTCCTGCATCTCGTCGTTGCGTGAGCCCACGCACTGGATCATCACCACCGTCTCGAGGTCGGCCACGCCCTTGTCGACCAACCGGTCGGAGAGATCGAGCTGGGTGATCACGCGCTCGTCCTCTCCATAGAGGTACTCGGTGGGCACGTACTCCACCGCTCCGGTGGCCACCACGATGGCGCCGTGGTCGATGGAGCGCGTCTCCCCGCCCGCCTGCACCTCGGTGGTGAAGTTGCCCTGGTACCCGCCGAAGCCCAGCACCTCGGCGCCCATGAGCACCTCGATCCTCTCCGCCTCGGTCACGTCGGCCACGAGCTTCGCCAGAAAAGACGGCACGTCGGCGCCCTCGATGGTGTGATGCAGCCGGCGCGCCAAGCCGCCCAGCACGTCGGCCTTTTCGAGGAGCACCACGGGGAAGCCCTGCCTGGCGAGGCTCAGGGCCGCGGTCATCCCCGCCACGCCGCCGCCCACCACCAGAGCCTTTTGGTTCACCGGGATGCGCTTCTCCTCCATGGACTTCAGTGCCCGGGCCCGCGCCACGGCCGCCCGGACGAGGTCCTTCGATTTCTCGGTGGCAATGTCGGGCTGCCCCGAGTGGACCCAGGAGTTCTGGTTACGGATGTTGGCCATCTCGAACAGGTAGCGGTTGAGGCCGCAGGCCTCCAGGGTCTCCATGAACATGCCCTCGTGGGTCTTGGGGCTGCAGGAGGCCACGACGACCCGGTTGAGGTCGTGCTCGATGATCATCTCCTTGATCTTCTCCTGCGTGTCCTGGCTGCAGGTGAAGAGGTTGGAGTCGGAGATCACCACATCGTCGAGGGTGGCCGCGTACGCCTGCACGGCGGGCACGTCCACCACGCCGCCGATGTTGATACCGCAGTTGCACACGAAGACCCCGATGCGAGGCTCCTGGCCGTGGACGTCCTTCTGGTCGGGCAGGACGATGGTCTGTACGTCCTTGCCCCGGGCCGCCGAGAGGTCCGCCCCCGCCAGGCAGGCCGCGGCGCTGGCCTGGGTGACACTCTCGGGAATGTCCTTGGGGCCCTGGAACACGCCGCACACGTAGATGCCGGGCTTGTTGGTCTCCACCGGCGCCAGGGGATCGACCTTGGCGTAGTTGTACTCGTTGAGCTCCACACCGAGCCGCTCTGCGAGCCGCACGGCGTCGGTGGGGATGGTGAGGCCCACCGAGAGGACCACCATGGAGAACTCGTCGACCCGGACGTTGCCCTCCTCGTCCACGTACCGGACGCGGAGATCCCCGGTCTCCCGGTTCTCGTCGATGGTGTGCACCCGGGCCTTGACGTACCGCACACCTTCTTTGTCCCGGGCCCGCTTGAAGTACTTCTCGTAGTCCTTGCCGTAGGTCCGCATGTCCATGTTGAACACCACGGCGTCCAGGTCGCCGTGGATGTGCTCCTTGGCGATCATGGCCTCCTTGGTGGCGTACATGCAGCAGACCGACGAGCAGAAGCCGTTCCCGCACTGGTTGGTGTCGCGGGAGCCGACGCACTGCAGCCAGGCGATGGACTTGGGCTCGGCGCGATCCAGGGGGCGCATGACATGGCCAAAGTAGGGCCCGCCCGCCGACAGGATCCGCTCGAAGCCGTCGCTGGTGACCACGTTGGGGAACTTGCCGTAGCCCAGGTTCTCCAGCGCCGACGGGTCGTATGGCTTGGTGCCCGGCGACAAGATGACCGAGCCCACCGTGACGTCCGTCGTGCGCACCTTGTCGTCGTACCGCACCGCGCCGGCGAGACACATGTTCTCGCACAGCCCGCAACCCACGCAGGCATCCAGGTCGATGGCGTAGGCGAGGGGCACCGCCTGGGCGTACTCGATGTACGTGGCGCGGCGGTCGCTCATGCCGTTGTCGATCGTATTGATCGCCGCGATGGGGCACCGCCGCGCGCAGTCGCCGCAGCCCGTGCACTTGCCGGGATCGATGTAGCGCGGGTTGTTCTGCAGGGTCACCTGGAACGCGCCCGGATCTCCGGACAGACCAGCGACCTCGCTGTTGGTAATCAGCTCAATGTTCTCGTGCCGGCCGACCTCGACCAGTTTGGGTGAGATCACTCACATCGTACAGTCATTGGTCGGGAACGTCTTGTCCAGACGGGCCATCAGCCCGCCGATGGTGGGTCCCTTCTCCACCAGATAGACCTTGTAATCAGAATTGGCGAGATCCAAGGCGGCCTGCATGCCGGCGATACCGGCCCCCACCACCATCACCGATCCGCTCAGATTTTCCTGACTAGCCATCGTTTCTCCTCAGAGCGCTGCGAACACCGGGATGGACTCCTCCATGCCCTTGAACTCGACCAGCTTCTGCTGCTCGAGATCGGCCAGGAGATAGGACACCCGCAAGACTTCGATTCCGGTCTGGTCGGCCACCGGGCGCACCGACGTGATGCCCGACTTGATGGCCAGGTAGATGAGGCTCTTCTGATACTCCCGCACCATCGTGTCGTCGAGCACCTGCTGGAACTTCTCTTCCTCCCAACGACGCCCGTAGACGTCACCGGTGGTGGTGACATTGTGCTGCTTGCCCACCAGCCACCGCATCACCTCGCCGGTGACCACCATCTCGGCGGCCTGGAGCTGCAGCTCGTGGTCCGACGGCCGGAAGGGACCGCACGCCCGCACCTTCTCTGTGGCCTCGGTCACGATCTCCGTGAAGCGCTTGGCATCGGCAGAGGAGACCCAGTCCACGTGGAGCCGGTCCCCGCCGATGCCCGCCAGGTCAAGCAGCCGCTTGGTCATCGCCATCTTCTTGTCGGCCTGAACATTACCTTCCAGGTAATGGCAATCGCCCGGCAGTCACCCCGCGACCAGGGCGCCGTCCACCCCGTCGCGAAAGGCCCCGACGACGAACACCGGGTCCACCCGCCCCGAGCACATGACCCGCACGCTGCGCACGTTGGCCGGGTATTGCATGCGCGAGACCCCGGCCAGGTCGGCGCCGGCGTAGGCACACCAGTTACACAGGAAGGCGACGATTTTGGGCTCGAATTGGTCCATCGTGTTAACCCTCTACACCACAGCCCGCACCGCCGCCTCGATCTGGTGGAAGCGGAAGTGCAGCATGTCGATGGCCTGCTGGGGGCAGGAGGCGGCGCAGATGCCGCAGCCCTTGCACGAGGCCTGGATGTTCGTGGCTCGCCGGATCCCGTCTGTCTCCTCTAGGCCGACGAGCTGCTTTTTTCGGCTCTGGGCCACGCCTGCATCGCGGCGTTTCCGCTTCCCGCGTCACGGATCAAAGTCCAGATCTGGTCGTAGCTTTTCACAATCCTCCCTCAGCGGAGGAACCGTATGTTCAAGATGACCACGCACGTTTCTGACAGGGCCATGGATGACAACCCGCCCGGGCTACTCGAGCGCACTATATTCTTGAGCAAGCAGCTAAAATCCAGCATGATCCGATTCATCCCTTTCGATCGTCAGACAAACGTATGAATTGAAATTAGAGATCACATAGGATCCAGCATAACCCATACTACCGCGTCCTCCTCGGAACTCTTGTCAACTTCTTAATGAAACTCATAGACTCCTTGTCCAAGTATACATCTCCCGGCCAATGACGCCACCCAATACTTTTTTTGTATACTTCGACACTCGCAATCAACACCTCTTTCCGATAGAACTCCAAATTGGATGCGCTAATACACCCACACATAGCATTACGCAAATTGCCGTTAATTCGTTCTACAATTCCTCTAACTGCGACCTTTCCTGTAGCTATCGTCCGTCTCACCTCCTTTCTCTTGGTTTCATTTGGGTCATAAAACCAAACAACCTTCCCTGTAGCGATCGTCTTTCTCACATCCTTCCTCTTAACTGTATAATGCTCACCAAACCAAACGACCTTTAACGTATCAGCCTCCGCCACTCTATCCAGAAGAGCCTTCTTCCAATTATGGATCATCCGCACCTTGGGATTCTTTTTCTTGAAACGCCCTATTTCCCAATGTGACACCTTGCTCTTTAGGAGCTCGAAGCGCTTCAATCCAGGCATTCCAACCTTCGGCAACTTCTCTATTGCCGTCCAGTTTGCAATTAGGGTCCTAAGATTTGACAGTCTGCCGAGTGGACGGATATCAGTGATGAGGTTATCGCTGATGTCGAGACGCCTAAGAGCGCTCACGCCGCGAAGTGCCGAGACGCTGATGAGCCTGTTATAACTTAAATTCAACACCTTCAGTTTCTTTAGGCCCTTCATCGAAGGCAGCTTCCTTATTCGGCTGGAAGTCAAACTCGCCGCAACCAACCCTTTTAAGCGCCTAATGAAGTCAAGAGAACTGATGTGCGCGTCAGCACTAAGGACCCTCAGACGTGTCAGTGAGCCAAGATGCGACGCGTTCTTCACTTCCCAAGTGCGCAATTTCAGATATTGCAGCTCAGTATGTCGCGCAAGTAGAGCGGCATCGATCGAGCCCGCATTTGCTCCATCATTACTAAATATTCTCAACTGCGTGTTCTTCGCCATCGACGAAATGAAGGTATGACTACTGGATACATCACCACCAATCATCAAGCACCAAACATCTGGCAGAAATGGCGGCATCTTCAGGTTCTCCGAGGTTATGTTCTCGATCTCTAAGCAAACATTTCTCAATGACAATTTTGATACCGAAGCAGAAATATCTCCATTCCAATCCCATAGTGACACAAACCGTATATTCCTTAGCTCTTCGCTGCTCATAGCCTTGAGTGGGTTTGTCACTTTTCCCTTAAAATCCTCGTCAGAGACAACGCTCACGGCAATGGGCACATTTCACCCAGGGCGTCGAAGTCGAGCTGGAGGTTGCGGCGCACCTGCTCGGTGTCGCTGGCCGGTGTCGGCTTCCCATCGTCCCGGCAGCCAGCCATCAGCAATACGCTCATCCCCAGAAGTGCCAGTCGTTTCTTGAGCATCTTCTCCTCCAGATCCGCCGCCGGTGCGGCCACGAGCTATCAGAACGGAACGTTGTTCAGGATCGCGAAGTCGATCCCTCCCCACTCGGTGTCATAGCGTCCTACCTCGAAGTCTGGTAGAAAGTCGCCGGGGCAATCGAAATCCAAGTTCATCAATATTTCCCTTGAGACACCGTTGAATTCCAACGGGACGAAGTACAGGAAGGCACCACCCGGGTGGATAGATCCGATATTGTCGTCCATGTCGATGAAGTCCAAACGGTCTTCGTTGAATGGGTAGCAATGCTGTGGCCAGGGATATGAAAAATCGCTCGAGTTAATGTGAAAATCACCCGAGTCGACCTGAGTCCAGTCCGCTGTCCGGCACTGGCCGAGGATGAGCGGGCGGTCATTCTGTAGATCCGGTTCGCCAGGGTACGAGCTCACCCAGGATGCATATGCTGTCTCCGAGATGAGGTAGTATCGGTGCTCGCCTGGGTAATCCGGATGAAGACCGAAAGAATCGGTGTAACAGTTGATGGTAGCGGGCATGTGGCCGTCAATGTCGGCGAGGAGAGCGAGGCAACGATCATTCTGTTGATCGTTCGTCCACGTCATATACCGCCCGCTCGGCGCCACGCGTCCAAAGTAGGTGTCCGGCGCGTCTCTCACTGCAAGCATGTCCGTGCCATTGTAGAAGGAAAAGATCTCGTTCTCCACCCCGGGCGTTACTAACTCGTCGGTCTGGAAGTCGTAGAGGCGGCCGGTGACGCAGACCGAGCCGTCGGCCGGGCGGACGCCGCAGTCCAGCGGGCCGTTGTCCACGATGGCGTCTGTGAGCCCACCATCGCCGGCGTCGAGGCCGCCGTCGTGATTGTTGCCGGGCTCGCTGTCGCTGCATGAGGTGGTCAGCACGACAAGCCCCGGAATGAGTAGGCTGCAAAGCAGCAAATGGATCCGTGCGCCTGTCAGGAAACCGGCGAGACGGGCGGATCGGCTTCTTGTATAGAAGCGTTGTTCCATTGATGCGCTCCTGTTGTTCGCTCTCGATCGCTTCATGTTCTATTGCAGCAGGCTCATGTGGCTTCTCCTACTCGTCCGGCTCGCTGGGCGTGCTGGGCTCGCTGGGCTCGCCCGGCTCCGGGCCCGCTTTGGGCACGGAGGGCTGATTGCGCTTGCGGCGCTTGGCGCGCAGGTAGGTGCTGGCGAACCTGGCCTTCATTTCGGCATCGTCGCGGAAGGCGTATCGGCCCGCTTCGCGGATCTCGCCAACCTGCCCGGCCAGGTAGGTGTAGGCCCGGTCCCGGGTGTCCTTGGACTTCGCCTGGTCGTCGCGGAGGCGCTCCGCGGTCAGGCCGGCCTCCAAGTCCGAGGCCGAGGAGCGCGCCGCCTCGGCCTTCGCCTCCGGATCGAAGGTGGTGTCCAGCTCGAACGCAGGCCGGCGATCGTCGACCAGGCTGGCGAGGTCGCGCAGATCCTGGATGAGGTCGGCCACGCCCTCTCCATTGGCAATGGCGTCCACCGTGGCCAGACCACGCCGATCACGGCGGAGGTTCCAGCGACAGGCGGCAAGAATGTGCCCGCGATAGGAGTAGGCGGCCTCCTCACGCTCCTTCTGGGCGTCGGTCTTGGAGCGATCCCGCTGGACTACCCAGTTTGACTGGGAGGTGCGGGTGGCCTTCACCACGTTGGGCAGCGAGTCCAAGCCCTCCGCCGGTATGCCAACGGCGACGAGCTTCTCCCTGACGTCCCCTCTTGACACAAACGTGGCGAGATCATTGTCTTCCTGGAGGGCGATGGGCATCGGCATGGCCGGCTCCCTGACGTCCTGGGGATCGATCTCTTCCAGCTTCGGCTTGAGATTATTCAAGATATCGTCCGACATTCCAGCCTCCCTCACGTATTCTGACATTTGCAGCATTTGAACTTTTGCACGGCTCTGGTTGCTGATCAATGACGAAATGACAAAATCCTGCCCGACAGGCTCCCGGACCCAACGGAGAGGCGCCCGAACCCACTTGAAGGGCTCCCGGAACGGACGGACGAACGCCCGGAACGGACGGATGAGCGGCCGAAACCAGCCAGAAGGGGCTCCCGGACCCACTGGACGAGCTCCCGGACCCACTGGACAAGCTCCCAGACCCAACGGAAGGGAGGCTGGAACGGACGGATGGACGCCCGGAACGGACGAATGAGTGGCCGGAACGGACGGACGTGATCAGTTCTTGAAAGAGCGGCTGACCGACAGGGTGAGCTGCCAGGTGGTCACCTGGAAGTCGGCGGGAGGATTGGGTGCAGGCGCGGCTGTTGCCGATCTCGAGGCAGGAGTCCACCCAGACGGGGAACAGGATGGCGACGATTTTGGGCTCGAATTGGTCCATCGTGTAAACCCTCTACACCACAGCCCGCACCGCCGCCTCGATCTGGTGGAAGCGGAAGTGCAGCATGTCTATGGCCTGCTGGGGGCAGGAGGCGGCGCAGATGCCGCAGCCCTTGCACGAGGCCTGTATGTTGGTCGCTCGCCGGATCCCATCGGTCTTTTCGAGGTGGATGGCGCCGAAGGCGCAGACCTCCTCACACAGGCCGCACCCGATGCACTTGTCGACGTCCACCTGCGAGACGTAGGGCGAGATCTGGATCTGGTCCTTGGCCAGCACGGTCGCCGCCCGGCCCGCGGCCGCCATGGCCTGGGCAATGGACTCGTCCAAGGCCTTGGGGTAATGCGCCAGGCCGGCCAGAAACAGGCCGTCCGAGGCGAAGTCCACCGGCCGCAGCTTGGCGTGCGCCTCCATGAAGAACCGGTCCTCGGTGAGCGGGAGCTTGTAAAAGGACGCGATGTCCTCGGCCCGGTTGGGCTCGATGGCCGTGGCCAGGTTGAGCAGGTCCGTCTTGATCTCCACCGGCAGCTGCAAAATGGGATCGAAGACCTTGACGATCAGGCCGTCGCCGGCGGCCACCACCTCCGGCTTGCGATCCAGCCCATACCGGATGAAGATCACCCCCAGCTCGCGGGCCCGCCGGTACAGGGCCTCACGCTCGCCGAAGGTCCTCATGTCTCGGTACAGCACGAACACGTTGGTGTCCGGCCGGGTTTCCTTGATCTCGATGGCCATGGACACGGAGGTGGCGCAGCAGATCCGCGAGCAGTAGGGTCGGGGATCGTTGCGAGAGCCCACGCACTGGATGAAGGTCACCGTGTCGGCTTCCTCCAGCTTCGCCGACTGCTCCAGCTCGTGCCACTTGGTCACGGCGGGGTGCTGACCGTAGAGGTACTCCTCGGTCTCGGTGGGCGCGCCGCCGGTGGCCACCACCACCGCGCCATGACGGATGGTCTGCGGCCCGTTGCCGTTTCTCACCTCGGTCTCGAAGTTGCCTATGTAGCCCGAGGCGCCCACCACCTCGGCGTTGGTCACCACGGTCACCTGGTCGTGCCCCTGGACCCGCTCTACGAGCGCGTCCAGGAAGGGCGCGACCTCCCTGCCGTCATGGGTTCGCACCACGTCTCGCGCCCGCCCGCCGAGGTCGGAGGACTTCTCGATCAGGGTGGTGGGAAATCCCTGGTCGGCCAGGCCCACCGCGGCGGTCATGCCCGCCACGCCACCGCCGATGACCAGCGCCGTCTTGTCCACGTCGACGGAGATCGGCTGGATGGACTCCAGCTCCCTGGCCCGAGCCACGCCCATCTTCACCAGGTCCTTGGACTTGGCCGTGGCGAGGTCTTTGCTGTCGGAGTGAACCCAGGTGCACTGGTTGCGGATGTTGGCCATCTCGAACAGCTGCGGGTTCAGGCCGGCGTTCTGCAGGGTGAACTGGAACAGCGGCTCGTGGGTCCGCGGCGTGCAGGCCGCCACCACCACGCGGTTGAGCTTCTGCTCCTGGATTGTCTTGGTGATCTTCTCCTGGGTGTCCTGGCTGCAGGAGAACATGTTCTCCTCGGCGTGCACCACGCCCGGCAGCTCCTTGGCATAGTCCACGATGTCCGGCACGTCGGCCACGCCGCCGATGTTCAAGCCGCAGTTGCAGACGAACACGCCCACCCGGGGCTCGTCGTCGGTGACGTCGACCTCGGGGGGGAGCTCCAGGCTCCTGGTCAGCGTGCCGCGGGCTGGCGCCAAAACCGCGCCGGCGATGCAGGCCGCCGCGCTCGACTGCGCCACGGAGTCCGGGATGTCCTTAGGGCCGCTGAAGGCGCCGCAGGCGAAGACGCCGGGCCGGGAGGTGGACAGGGGGGCCAGGGAGTCGGTCTTCACGAAGCGGTTCTCGTTCAGCTCCACCCCGAGCCTCTCGGCCAGTGCCACGGCCCCGGCTGAGACCTGCAACCCCACCGAGAGGACGACCATGTCGAACTCCTCGTCGACCACCTCGCCGGCTTCGGTGAAGTACCGCAGCCGGAGGTCCCCCGTGTCGCGCACCTCGTCGATGGTGTGCACCCGCGCCTTGACGAAGCGGATGCCGCTCGCCTCCTGACCCCGGGTCAGGTACTTCTCGTACTCCTTGCCAAAGGTGCGCATGTCCATGTTGAAGATGGCGCAGTCCAGGTCGGCGTCGCTGTGCTCCTTGGCCATCATGGCGTCCTTGACGGCGTACATGCAGCAGACCGAGGAGCAGTAGCCGTTTCCGCAGCGGTTCGTGTCCCGCGAGCCCACGCACTGCAGCCAGGCGATCTTCTTGGGCACCTGGTGGTCCGAGGGGCGCGCCAGGTGGCCCAGCGTGGGCCCGGAGGCGCTGAGAATCCGCTCGAACTCCAGGCTGGTCATCACGTTGGGGTTCGACCCGTGGTGGTAGGTGTCCTCCATCCCCGACGGGTCAAAGGGCTCGATGCCCGCCGACAGCACCACGGCGCCCACCCTCAGGTCCCGCACCACCTCGACCATGGAGTGATCGATGGCGCCGGGGGCACAGGCCGCCACGCACTCCATGCAGTCGCTGCAGTACGAGCAGTTCAGGCACCGGCCAGCCTCGGCCCGACCTGCCTCGGGCTCGAAGCCGAGCTCCACCTCGTCGAAATTCCCGCGCCGGGCCGCCGGATCCAGCTCGGGCATGGCGGCCCGGGCCGCCTTCGGCATGTCGGCCGTCACAGGGCGATGGATCGGGTCATCGGTGCTGATGGGCGTGCGCCCTTCGGCCAGATCTTTTCCGTCGAAGTAACGGGCGATGGAGACGGCCGCCTCGCGTCCGGCGGCAATGGCGCCGATGGCGTTCCAGGGGCCGGTGTGGGCGTCGCCGCCGGCAAAGACACCCTCGCGGGACGTGGCGTAGGTGACGCCGTCGGCCCCGAGCGTCCCCCTCGGGGTGTAGTCCAACGCCTTGTCGCCCGACAGGGCGGTGAAGTCGGGCTGCTGCCCGATGGCCGCAACCACCTGGTCCGCCTCGAGATCGAACTCGCTGCCCGGCACGGGCACGGGCCGCCGCCGCCCCGAGGAGTCGGGCTCCCCAAGCTCCATGCGGATGCACCGCATGCCCTGGACCTTGCCGCCGCTGGCCAGGATCTCCTGGGGCGCCGCCAGGTACTCGATCTGGACGGACTCGGCCTCGGCCGCTTCGATCTCTTCCTCCCAGGCCGGCATCTCGGTGCGGGTGCGCCGGTAGACGATCTGCACTGACTCGGCACCCAGACGAACCGCCGCCCGGGCCACATCGATGGCCACGTTCCCGCCCCCGACGATGAGGACCTTCCTGCCCACCTTGGTCTTGCCCGTGAGGTTGACCTCACGCAAAAACTCCACGCCCTGCCGCACGCCCTCGGCGTCGTCACCCTCCACGGCGAGGTCGTAGCCCTTGTGAGCGCCCAAGGCCAGGTAGACCGCCCCGAAGTCCTCGAGCAGGTCGTCCACGGTGAGGTCCCGGCCGAGGGGTGTGGACGTCTTGATCTGGACGCCGAGGTTGGTGATGACCTCGATCTCCCGATCGAGCACCTCTTCGGGGAGGCGGTGGTTGGGGATGCCCACCCGGAGCATGCCGCCCGCCACGGGCAGGGCCTCGTGGATGGTGGACTTGATTCCCTGGCGTGCCAGGTGATAGGCCGCCGACAGGCCGGCCGGGCCGGAGCCCACGATGGCCACCTTCTCGGGCCGCTCGTCCATGCAGTCTATCTTCACCCGGCGGGGATCGAACTGATCGGCGGCGAGGCGCTTGAGCCGGCAGATGGACACGGGCTCGTCCACCTCACAGCGGCGGCAGGCGTCCTCACACTCATGGGGACAGATGCGACCGATGACACCCGGCAATGGCAGGTCGTCCATGATGATCTCGAGGGCCCGCTCGTACTTGCCCTCCTTGACCATCTGCACGTAGCCCTGGACGTTGAGCCCGGCCGGACAGGAGAGGCGGCAGGGGGCGCGATCCGTCTTCTGGATGGCAAAGACACCCGGGATGGCCTGGGCGTACTTCTTGTACGCGGCCTTTCGGGTGCCGAGACCTTCGTCGAACTCGTCGGGGAGCACGACGGGACAAACCTTCTCGCACTCACCGCAGGACGTACACTTGTCGACGTCCACGAACCGGGGCTGCGTCCGCACCCGCGCGGTGAAGTTGCCCGGATCCCCCTCCAGGGACTCCACCTCGGTTCCCGTGAGCAGCTCGATGTTCAGATGCCGGCCGACCTCGACCAGTTTGGGCGAGATAATTCACATCGTGCAGTCATTGGTGGGGAAGGTCTTGTCCAGCTGGGACATCACCCCGCCAATGGCCGTCGACTTCTCCACCAGGTACACGTAGTAGCCGGATTCAGCCAGATCCAGCGCCGATTGCATTCCGGCGATACCGCCGCCAGCAACCAGCACGGAGCCTGCAAGGTCCTGTTTGCTCATCGTGTCGATCCTGCCTCTCGTTGATCCCCATCCACTGGCAACTACATGAAATAAATAAATAAACCCCAGTGGACAACCAGCGATGATATCAATAGCATGGTGGCAGCAGCGATCGCAAGTGAAAACTACGGATCTTTCGGATTTTTTAACCTAAATCAAAACTCACCCTAGAGTGTATGTACTAGAAAACATTAGTACAATGAATTGCCCCTCAAGTGGGTATACATGCTCCTGAATACCAAGATAGTCCGCTACATAGTTTCCATCCCAGAAGTGGCTTCGAAGCGAAAGCGCGACAGGCGCGTCGGATGTGCACTACCAGATCTGGTGGTCGTACCGGGTGTACTACCCCAGATTTGGTGGTGTGCAGACGGCGTCCATGGCGCGGTTGCAGCCGAAGTCCACTTCTGGGATGGGAACTAGATAGTGATCACTAACTTTAGGGTTGATTCTTCGCGAGGCTTGGATAGGATGCGGCCCAACCAGAGGTGGAAAACTATGAACGGGTGGTTTTAAAGTCACGAGATTGTGTATGATCAGCCAGTCTTTTCAGTAGATTGGACCGGTGGTTTCGACCTCGTGACTCACTTCCGCAGCCGAGCAAGGAGATCTCCATGGAAGCGCTATACCTCTACGGACCCATAGGTGCTGGCGTGCTGTCCCTACTGTACGGCTTTTACAAGGCCGCGTGGGTGGCCAAGCAAGATCCGGGCAACGAGCGAATGCAGAAGATCGGGACCTGGATCGCCGACGGCGCCATGGCCTTCCTGCGCAGCGAGTACAAGGTCCTGGCGATCTTCGTGATCGCGGTGGCGGTGGCCCTGGGTGCCTCGAACTTCGGGCTCAAGGGCTCCACCTTCATGATCGCCGTGTCCTTCGTGGTGGGCGCCCTGTGCTCCGGCATCGCGGGTTACCTCGGCATGAAGGTGGCCACCAAGGCCAACATCCGCACCGCCAACGCGGCCCAGAAGGGGCTCAACGGCGCGCTCCAGGTGGCCTTCTCCGGCGGCGCGGTCATGGGGCTTTCCGTGGTGGGCCTGGCCCTCATCGGCCTCGGCGGTCTGTTCCTGCTCTACAAGGTCATGTACGGGTTTGGCGTCACCTTGGACCCCAACACCTATGATCCCAAGACCTGGATGATGGCCAAGGACGACGCGCTCAGCGTCACGCTGAACGTCTTGTCGGGCTTCTCCCTGGGCGCCTCCTCCATCGCGCTGTTCGCCCGTGTGGGCGGCGGTATCTACACCAAGGCCGCGGACGTGGGCGCCGACCTGGTGGGCAAGGTCGAGGCCGGCATCCCCGAGGACCATCCGTTGAACCCCGCCACCATCGCCGACAATGTCGGCGACAACGTGGGCGACGTGGCCGGCATGGGCGCCGACCTCTTCGAGTCCTATGTGGGCTCCATCGTGGGCTCCATGATCCTGGCCACCGCGTGGTTCGCTGGCATGGAGCATGTCTCGAAGGGCTCGGGCATGAACGCCGTGTACCTGCCCCTGGTCATCGGCTTCGTCGGCGTGGTTTGCTCCATCCTGGGCACCTTCCTCGTCCGGACCAAGGAGGGCGGCAACCCCCAGATGGCGCTCAACATCGGCACCTTCGGCGCCGGCTTCCTGATGATCCTCGGCACCGTGGGCGCCATCTACTACATGATCCCACACGAGGGGATCAAAGTGCGGAGCATCATCTTCGGCACGGTCGCCACCTACCAGTGGTGGGGCCTGGTCCTCGCCGTGTGCGGTGGTCTGGTGGCCGGGATCTTCATCGGCATGATCACCGAGTTCTACACGGCCACCGAGAAGAAGCCCGTGAACAACATCGTGGAGTCCTCCCGCACGGGCCCGGCCACCACGATCATCCAGGGCCTGGCGGTGGGCATGAACTCCACCACCATCCCGATCCTCCTCATCTCGGGCGCCATCCTGCTGGCCTATCACTTCGCCGGCCTCTACGGCGTGGCCCTGGCGGCGGTGGGCATGCTCTCCACCACGGGCATCCAGCTCGCCGTGGACGCGTACGGCCCCATCGCCGACAACGCCGGCGGCGTGGCCGAGATGGCCCAGCTGGGGCGCGACGTGCGCGCCCGCACCGACAAGCTCGACGCGGTGGGCAACACGACCGCCGCCATTGGCAAGGGCTTCGCCATCGGCTCGGCGGCCCTGACCGCCCTGGCCATGACCGCCGCCTTCCTCACCAAGATGGGCATGAACGCCAAGGGCATGCCCAACGTGGTGATCAACGCCGCCGACCCTTACGTCCTGGTGGGCCTCCTGCTGGGCTGCATGCTGCCCTTCCGCTTCTCCGCCCTGGCCATGGTGGCCGTGAGCAAGGCCGCCGAGGACATGATCAAGGAAGTGCGGCGCCAGTTCAAGGAGATCCCCGAGCTCAAGCCCGCCCTCCTGGCGGCCCAGGCTGCCGAGCACGAGGAGCGGGAGCCCAACGACGAGGAGAGGAAGGTCATCGAGGCCGCCGACGGCAAGGCCGAGTATGCGCACTGCGTGAAGATCTCCACCGACGCGGCCATCAAGAAGATGATGGTGCCTGGGCTCATCGCGGTCCTGGTGCCCCTCGTCATCGGCCTCATCAGCCCGAACATGCTCGGCGGGCTCCTCATCGGTGTGACCATCTCCGGTGTGTGCATGGCCATCTTCCAGTCCAACGCCGGCGGCGCCTGGGACAACTCCAAAAAGCAGGTCAAGGACGGCGGCCATGACGTCTACGGCGAATCCTATGAAGAGATGCACAAGGCGACGGTCACCGGCGACACGGTGGGCGATCCCCTCAAGGACACCTCCGGTCCCAGCCTGAACATCCTCGTCAAGCTGGTCTCCGTGGTGGCGATGATCATCGCCCCGATCCTCTACGCCATCCACTTCTAGCGTGTAGCCCTTTTTTCTCCCCCATCACCGCCCCTCCTCCCGCATTCGCCAATCCCCCGGTGGCCACGGCGAGGGGGCTTTCGGGCCCTGGTATGCCTGGAGTATGGTCGCAGTAAGTTTTGTTTCCATGCTCACTGAAAAGGATCGTAATCTATCGAAATCTAATTGAATCCCTGTTATAAATATCGAAGCAGAATGGTGTCCCAGACCTGCGCGTGGGCGTGCCCTGCGCGTGCCATGGGACAGGAGCGACGATGCCCAGCAACTCGGCCATGGCGATCTCCGGTGAGCGGCAGTTCCTGCGCCGCCTGGTCACCGGTTTGACCGCTGCGGGGGGCACCGTCCAGGCGGTGGGATCCCTCAAGGAGGCCTACCCGCACCTGCCGGACACCTTCTTGGTCTGCTACCACGCGCTGAACCTGCCCGACGACAACATCCAGAAGCTGGCCACGATCCTCAAGGGAGATCGACGCCTCGCGGTCCTGGTGCCCCGGCCGGGCATCGCGGACATGGTCGAGTCCATGTCCCTCGACCGGGTGACGTCGGTGGCCTCGGTGGGGGCGGCCGACGGCGCGACCTTGGCGGGCATCGCCAGCCGAAACTTCTACGGCAACATCTTTGGGCTGGAGCGGTACCTGCCCTACGGCGTGCGAGCCCACGCCACGCTCATCGGCGACTACCACGAGAAGGCCATCGGCATGGGCACCATCGCGGCCTTTGCCCGGTCCATGAACGTGCGCCGCAAGTACCTCGAGAACATCGAGCGCGTGGCCGACGAGCTGCTGATGAACGCGCTGTACGATGCCCCCCTGGTCGCTTCCCAGCTCGGCCTCATCGACCCCCAGGCGAGCCTCGGCGGTGTCAATGGCGGCCATGTCCCCCAGGATCGGCTGGTGCTTCAGTACGCCTGCGATGGGGAGATGTTCGCCCTGGGGGTCACCGACCACTACGGCGCCTTGCAGAAGGCCACGCTCATCGAGTACGTGAGCCGTTGCCTGACCTCGTCCCAGCCCCTCAACCCCGAGACGGGCGCCGGCGCGGGCCTTGGCTTGTACCTGGTCTGCAACTCGGTGAGCCAGCTCATCTTCAACGTCTCACCCGGCGTGGCCACCGAGGTGATCGCGCTGTTCAACCTGCGCGCGCCCAAGCTGCGGCTGACCCACATCAGCTTCGTCTCCGAGTCTGCCGACGCCTCCCGGGTGCCCGTGCTGGCGGCCGGACAGCGACGCGCCGCTGCCGCGTCCAACGGCGGGCGGTCGTCATCCACTCCCCTGTCGGTCAAGCTCGTGCTGGCGCTGACCGTGGTGGTGCTGCTCGCGGCCGGTGGGCTGCTGGCGTACAACAAGCTGTCGCCGGACACCCGCGGGCACCTGGTCATCGCCACCCAGCCACCGGGCGCGGAGATATCGGTGGACGGGGTCGCCCGGGGACAGACCCTCGCCCAGCGCCGGGGGCTGGTCGTGGCCAACCTCTCGGCGGGACGGCACACCGTCGTCGCGCGCAAGGCGGGCTACGAGGTGCACGACCCGGTGGTGATCACCGTCCAAGCCGGCCGCCGGGCCCAGGTGACGATCCGCCTCAAGCGGCTGCCCGCGGCGCTCAAGATCTTCAGCAGCCCCCCCGGGGCCACGGTCCAGCTCGACGGCAGGGCCCGGGGCAAGACGCCCTTGAAGCTGGCAGACCTGGTGCCGGGAAAAAAGTACGGCATCTCCCTGACCAAGGCCGGGTATCAGCTGGAGCGGCGTGATGTGATCGCGCCGGCCCCCGGCACCGCCGACGCCCAGGTTTTCCAGCTCCGGTGCTCCCCGGACTGGGGCCACCTTTGGCTCGAGACCAACGTGCCCGTGCGGGAGGTGCTGCTCGACGGACAGCCCGTTGGGCTGAGCTTGCCCCTCAAGGGGTTCCGGGTGGCCCTGGGCAAGCACACCGTCTTGCTCAAGAACCGCTGGCCCTACCTCCGCCACGAGGCGACCTTCGAGGTGGTCAAGGCGGGCCACGAGGAGCGGCTGCACCTGCTGTTCGGCCGGGTTCGCCCCCGGGGCAAGGGCGCCCGCGTCTTCTGGGGCGGCCGGTTTCGAAAGCAGGACTTCCTCGTGCCCGTGGGGCAGTACACCTTCCGTGTGAAGAGCCGCGAGGGCAAGGTCCGGAGGCGGCGAGTGCTCGTCCGCAAGGGCACCGTCACCCGCGTCCGGCCCTGACCCGTACCCCGGCGCCGCGGCGCCCCGGTGCCCTGTGAATTCTCCGTGGCGCTGTTTACCTGGCCGGGCAACTTTGGTACAGTGCCGCCTCGACAATCAATGATGCGGACGCCCTCCGCGCCTAGGAAAGGAACTGGCATATGAAACGGACCCTCATCGGACTCGGTCTTTCGTTCGCGATGGTGCTCGGCGTCTCCGGCTGCAACAAGCTCAAGGTCGACTGCGAGAAGATGTGCGACAAGACCTTCAAGAAGTGCGTGGGCGAGGTGCTCGTGGCCTCGGGCAAGATGGACCAGGCCAAGATCGACATGATCAAGAAGGCCGGCGCCTTCAAGAAGGTCCAGGACGCCGGCTATGCCGCCTGCGTCAAGGACTGCAAGAAGAAGAAGGGCTTCGGCTCGGACGCGGGCGAGATCAACAAGTGCCTCAAGAAGAAGGACTGCAAAGAGTACGCGAAGTGCATCAAAAAGCACATCAAGTAGCTTACCTATCCCCCCTTCGACCTCGTCCCCGACAACCGACCGCCAGCCCGAAATCGGCGTGGTTTTTTTTGTGATATGCTGTGGGCCATGGCTTACTGCGCTTTTTCGATGCGTGGTCGTATCACCGGGATTGTGATGGCCCTGGCCTGCCTCGTGCCCGGACAGGCCGAGGGAAAGGTGCCCCCAGACGGCACGACACCGGCGTCGCCGGCCAGTGCGTCATCGGCGTCTCCGGGCGACAAGTCGTCGGCGCCGCCGGCCGGTGCGCGGGCGGCGCCGCCCGTCGGTGCGCGGGCGGATTCGACCTCTGGATTCCGCGGGGTGTTTTTTCGCTCGACGATTGGGTTGGCCTACGTCCACGCTGCCGGCGGCGACATCGTCGGCGGATCGACGACGCTGGGGGGAATCGCGGCTGCCCTCACGTTGGATATCGGCGGCATGATCGGGAGGAGATTCGCCCTGGCCTTCGAGTTCTCCGCGGTGGGGTCGCTCACGCCCCTGGGCGTGCTCGGAGGCGTGGCCCGGACGGGCATCTCAGGAACCTACTACGTGCTTCCGTCCAACATCTTCGTCACGAGCGCGCTGCGTTTTCCCTGCATCGGCGGGCTGTCGAAGTTCGTCGGGTTCGGCGTCGGCATGGGCGTCTCGGTCGGCGTCGGACGGGAGTGGATGATCTCGCGCTCCTGGGCGGTCGGCATCAAGGGACACATCTTCTACGACGCCATGGTGGGGCTGTTTCTGGGATTTCTCCCGGCCGCGGAGCTCCATGTCTTCGGCGGCGGCGTCGCTGCGGTGTTCACCTTCCACAGGCCGCGAGCCAGGGGCAAGTAGCCGGGCGCGGCTCCCTTCATCTACGAGGAGCTACCATGACTCATCGTTCTTTGATCCCAATGGGACTCGCTGTGTTCCTGGCGATGACCGCCGCCTGTCCCAACGATGACACCGGATCGACATCCGACAGCGCGGTGTCCGACGGTGGCTCGGGAGACGGTGCAGCCCTCGACGCGACCACCGGGGATGGCGCCGTGGACGACGCCGTCGTGGGTGACGGAGGCACCACCACGGATGGAGACACCCCGGATGGGGGCGCCGTGGTCTGTCCGCCAGGGCGCACCGCCTGTGGCGCGGACTGCGTGGACCTGCAGACCGACGAAAACCACTGCGGTTCCTGCCCCGTCGCGTGCAACCCCGGCGAGGTCTGTGTGAGCGGGGGCTGCGTGACCGGAGTGACCACCGTGGTGATCTCCGAGGTTCACAACTCTTCTGCCGGCCAGTACTTCGAGCTGTTCAATGGCAGCACGTCGCCTGTGGACCTCGACAACCATCAGCTCCAGTGGGCCACCGACGGGGGCGCCACGGGGTCCTTCGTGCTGCCCGCCTACACCCTCGAGGCCGGCGCCTTTGTCGTGATCCGCGACGGCGTCGGCACCAGCGGCGCGGGGGTGATCTACCTGGGCGCCCACCTGGTGGACACCTACACCCAGCTGGCCTTGCGCCTGCTGGCACCCGGAGGCCTCGGCATGGACTTCGTGCGTACCGGCGCCTCCACCGTTCCGCCCCCCGCCGGCACCCTGTGGACCGGGGGCAACGCCTCCAACCCCAGCGCGCTCATCGATCAGTCGCTGGTGCGGAGGGTCTACGATCCCGACACCGACACCGCCGCGGACTGGTTCCTCATCTCACCGAGCTCCCCCGGCTCCTTCTGCGGGCGTCCCGGGCGGTGTGGAAACCAGTGCTTCGACTTCGACAGCGATCGAGACCACTGCGGCGGCTGCGGTATCCTCTGCGCCGGAACCGAGATCTGTGCCCAGGGGACCTGCGCGACGGCGCTGGCGGGCGTCTGGCTCTCGGAGTTTCGGCGGGTGCCGGTTGCCGGCGTGGAGATCCACAACCCCACCGCCAACCCGGTCACCCTGACCAACTATCGCCTCGAGGTCATCGGCAACGCGGACACGCTGACCTACTTCTTCGGCGCCTTCACCCTGGCACCTGGCACCTTTGTCATGGTCTACGACGGGGACGGCACCGACGACGCGGTCTCGGTCTTCGCCGGCAGCTCCAGCGCCTTTGCGGGCAGCGACCACGCCCTGGTGCTCTACGACGACGGAAACGCCCCCCTGGACTTCGCGCGGTTCGGCAGCGCCACCAACGCCCCGCCTGCCGGCACCCTCTGGTTCGGGGTCAACGTGTCGTCTCCCGATCCGTTCCGGGACGAGGGCGCGCGCCGGAATCTCGAGGTGCTCGACACCGACTCGGCCGCCGACTGGCTCCTGGGCAACCCGTCGACGCCGGGTTTTTCCTGCTACGCCGGCCTCACGCTGTGCGGCGGGTCCTGTGTGGACAAAGTAGTGGATCCCCAGCACTGCGGGACCTGCTTGGCCACCTGCGCCGCCCACGAGACCTGCGCCAGCGGAACCTGTATCTCCATCGGCGCCGTGGTCTTGTCCGAGATCCGAAACATCGCCCCGGAGCGGCTGGAGGTCTACAACGGCACCGCGAGCCCGGTGGTGCTGGACAACTGGACCCTCGAGTGGATCGCCGACGGCGGCTCGGACACCTACACCGTCCCGGTGGGCACCACGCTGGATCCGGGCGCGTTCCTGTCCTTCAGCGAGTCTTCGGGAACCAACACGGCGACGCTTCAATTCATGGCAACCCCCATCAACTGGAGCACCTACGTCGCCGTGTCCCTCAAGGACGACAACGGCAGCGGGGTGGACTTCGTGCGCACCGCCGCCTCGCCCACCGTGCCGCCGGTGGGCACGGCCTGGACCGGCAGCGCCGACAACCCGGGGGACGCCGTCGACGAGAGCCTGGTGCGCGACATCTACTCGCCCGACACCGACTCGGACGCGGACTGGACCCTGCAAAGCGGCAACACCCAGTCGAGGTTCTGCGTCGCCCCGGGCGACTCCATCTGCGAGGGGACCTGTGTCGACCTCGCGCGCGATCCGGCGCACTGCAGCTTCTGTGGCAACACCTGCGCCCCGGGCGGGTACTGCGTCGCCGGACAGTGCTACAACTTGCCCGACGGGGTCCTGCGCATCGTCGGCGGTGGCAACAGCGGCCGCCTCGAGGTGCTCCACGACGGCGTCTGGGGCACCATCTGCGACGATGCCTTCGACTGGACGGACGCCCAGGTCGCCTGCCACCAGCTCGGCTACGCCGGTGGCTCCTACTACACGGCCGGCAACGGCACCGGGCAGATCTGGATGGACGACGTGGCCTGCAGTGGCACAGAGACCCAGCTGAGCGACTGTTCCTTCGGGGGCTGGGGCGTGCACAACTGTAGCCACAGCGAAGACATCGGCGTGACCTGCAACTGACCGGCGCAAAACGGCAGGTCTTCGTCGGCGCCCAACGGCACGTCTTCGTCGGCGCCCAACGCCGACAATTCCGGGTTCAACCAGCGCTGGATCGAGATGTGCTCGAGCGTGTGAGGCTCGGCGTGTGGGGCTCGGCGTGTGCTGCCGGCGACATCACTACCGGATGGTCAAGGGGCGGTGCTCTGAACAGCGGCGGTGAGCCATGGGACCGGGGGGGTGCGGGTCAGCCGAAGTAGTCGGGCTCGCTGCCGGGCCTCCATTTGATGTTGCAGCCGATGGAGGGCTTTTGCTCGGCGGAGTGGGGCTCTGCGGCCAGCAAGGTTTCCACCGCGCGGCGCAGATCTGCGCCGGTGACGGGGAGATCGCTTTCCGGGCGGCTGTCGTCGAATTGGCCACGATAGACCAGGCGCTGGTCGCGGTCGAAGAGGTAGAAGTCGGGCGTGCAGGCGGCACGGTAGGCCTTGGCGACCTCCTGGGATTCGTCGTAGAGGTACGGGAAGGTGTAGCCCTGGTCGGCCACCTCCTGCTTCATCTTTTCGGGGCTGTCATCGGGGTACTTCTGGACGTCGTTGGCGTTGATGCCCACAAGCGCTATGCCTTTGGACTGGACGTCCTTGGCAAAGGCTGCCAGCTCTTCGCGGATGTGAATCACAAAGGGGCAGTGGTTGCACATGAACACCACCACCAGCGCCGGTGCGTCCTTGAAGTCCGCCAGCGAAACCGTCGTGCCGTCTGTCGCCGGCAGCGAGAAGTCAGGGGCCTGCGTGGCCAGCGATAACATCGTCGAGGGTGTCTGTGCCATGTCGCTTTTCCTCCAGCGTGCAACGTGCACGGGACCTCCATTATAACAAGGCCGTGCTTGACCCACTACCAGCCCCCCCGCATAGTTCTCCAAGTGCACAAGAATCAGCATGGTTGTTCTTACGGACTGGACCGCAAGAAGTGACTTTGTCCTCGATGGGTGAACCCCGCAGGCGCTGTAGAACGCGCCGTCGTACGCGTCGTCGTACGCGCCGTCGTACGCGCCGTCGTACGCGGATCGGCGTCTGGCTGCTTGGCGTCCTGTCGGTGGTGCTGGTGGCCTGTCCATCGCCGTTGTCTTCTCCCCGTCCACCGCTGCCCCCGGTGCGGCGTCGCCCACCGCCGCCGCCTCGCGTGTCGGAGGGCAATCACCTGGCTGCCGTGACGCCCTTCGCCCGGTGGATGGAGCGGGCCGTGAACGCCGTGCTACGTGGCCAGTCGGTGCGGCAGGCGTTTCGGCCGTTTTACGGGCGGCTCAAACCGGAGCTGGCCGACCAGCTGAAGCGCGCCGGGGTGCGCTCGGTCAGGATGCTGCTCGTGCAGCTCGAGCTGACCCTTCACCCGCGAGTGTCAGGCCCGGTCACCATGTTTAAGCTGGGCGTGGCGCCCTGGCCCAGGCCCGCCCTCGCCGAGGTGCATGCCGGGCTGCTCCCCCATGGGCAGAGCTACCGCACCGAAAATCAGCTCGCCACCTACCGGGGCGCGCTCCGCCCTCTGGCAAAGGTGGCCCGGTCGGTGATGCGGGCGGTCGCTTCCGGTCGGTGCCCGCGGCTGCCACTGGTGAACCCTGGGGAATGGAGCAGCCTCCTGCCCACCCGCCGGGATCGGGCGGACCTCACCAGGGACACGGCGTCCGCGCAGACCCGGCTTGCACCGGCCTGCCGCCACGTTAGAGCCCGGCAGTCCCAGCGGCTGAATCTCGCCCCCGACGACATTGTCTTCGGCGCCCTGGATGGCGCGGGCAAGCTCGTGGGCATGGTTCGTGCGCGTGTGCGATGGCAGGGGACCGCCGCGCGCTCGTACATTCGCCTCGGCCCATATTTTCCGCGACGCTAGCGGAACCGGCGGAAGGTGCCGAGGGCAAGCAGGAGCAGGATCGCTGCAGGTCTGGCGCGTGGTACGACCTGACTCCGGTTTTGGCGCACCCGGGGCGATCCGTGTCCGGCGTTCCCCGCCGACTTGCGCGCGATCGGTGTGCTTCGTTTCAGGGGGTGGCGGGCTGAGGGCGGCGGGCCGACCAGGCGGTTCATGCGGGGTCCAGGGCGATCACCTCCGACAGGAGATTTTCGACCTTTTGGTCGAGGGGCGCGGCCCAGAGGGCCTCGGCCGCTTGGGCTCGACGTTGGGAGGTCGCGCCGGCGATGGCGAGGCCCTGGTCCAGCTTTTGTCGAGCCACGGTCTCACCGGAGGGGAGGACCAGGGCGCCGGCGGGGACGCGAGCGGTCTCGGTGTACCGGGTCCCGTCCGATAGGGTCAGGGCCACCGTGCCGCCGCAGGGCAGGGCGAGGTTGGCCACCTGGTCGGCCCGGGTGGCCAGGTCGTAGGTGGAGTCCCGATCCCGGGCCCGATTCCGATCCCGGGTCAAGGCCCGGATCGCGTCCAGCCCGGCCCGGGCAAGGCCCCCCAGGTCGGCGACGCCGGGCCCGGGCATGCCGTGGAACTCGCGCCGGGCCTGGGCCAAGGCACGCAGGATGTCCAGGGGGCCGGCGTCCCCGAGCAGCCCCGCCACGTTCACCGCGCGGTGTACGGTCGCCACCGTGTCCGTGGTGTGGGCCGGGTCGTGGGTCACCCGGGTCACCGCTGCCACCCGGCGGAGGTCATTCTCCCGGGCGGCCAGGCGCTCGGGCGCGAGCTGGGCCGGCGTGACCCGCCCCTCCAGCAGGACCACCGCCAGGCTGAGGTCCAGCCGGAAGTTCAGGGTGTTGGGCACCAGGGGGGCGTTGGGGTCCGTGGCGGCGAGCCCGTGTACGGCGGTGGCCAGGATCGTGGCTTGGCAGTGGACGCTGCGGATGTCCGCGGCGCGCAGGGGGCCCGTGCGGCGCACCAGGCGCCGGGCGGCGTCCAGGGGGGCCTGGAAGTACCAGCAGGCGGCGTGGCGCTTGATCTGCAGGGTGTGGGTGAGCCAGGTGTCCCCCAGCCCGCCGAGGGCGGCCCGGGCCGCCAGGAAGGTGAACCGCCCGAAGAAGCCCCGGGGATGATCCAGGATGTCCAGGGGGCCCTTGAGCCCCGCGGCGGCGTGGTCGGCGGCCCAGAGACCGAGGTCGGCGGGGTGGGCGGCGGTGAGCACCTTGGACTCGATGGGCCCGAGAAAGGCCGGCCACAGGGCGGTCTGAGGCTGGGCCAGGGAGATGGCCAGAGCGTGGGCGGTGCGCTCCACGGAGAGGCCCATCAGCCGGGACGCGGCCGCGGCGGCCGCGACATGGTGCAGAAAGGGAAGGTGCTGGCCGTTCTGGGGACCGAAGAAGCAGGCCAGCCCGAACCGCCCGCCGATCTCGTTTGCGATCACCTGGGCGGTCAGGGCGGCCTCGAGGTCCAGCCCTCGCGCCATGGCCATGGCCAGCGAGACGTTGACCGCCGAGTGGCTGGGGTGGCCCACCAGGAGGATCTCGTCCCAGTCAAAGGCGCAGGAGGCCGCGGCGTTGCCGATCACTGCTTCGTGGAGGCCCGCGGGCTCGCCGGTGGTGATCAGCCGGGCCGGGCCCGTCGTGCCGCGCGATCGGATCGAAGCCAGGACCTTGCGCACCCCGGGATCGGCGCGCGCGCCCAGGCAGGCCGCCAAAGCGCTGGCCAGCTGACGTCGGGCCTTGTGCAGGACCGGGGCGGGGATGTCGCTCGAGCCCAGGCCCGAGACAAACTCGGCCAGGGGCCAGACAGACTCACGTCCGGATGCGAGCATGGGGCCCTAGTCCTTCATCCCGGAAGTTCGTTCCGGGTTTCTGACGGCCCTTTTCGCCGTGGCTCTTCGTCGCTCCTCAATCGAGTACATCCAGTACACTCTATCGTCGCTCCTTGCCCACGACGAAAATTCCTCGCCAATAACCCGGAACGGAATTCCGGGATGAAGGACTAACTTACCATGGTCGGCCATGGACAATTCTGAAGCGGTGTGGAATTCATCGGTGAGCAACAGATGCGAGGTGGAGGCTGCCGTGTGCTCGACTCGATGGCTCTCGACAGTGCTGTGCTGTGGCTTGGTGGCTGGGATCGTGGGCTGCGGCGACGACGACGGAGACGTGTGTGACTGCCCGGCGGCGTCGGTGATCAACTGTGGCCACCGGGGGACGGGGGTCAACGGCCCGGACAACCCCTATCCCGAGAACACCCTCCCGTCTTTTGCGCAGGCCGTGACCGAAGGGGCCCAGATGATCGAGCTGGACGTGATGCACTCGGCCGACGGTGAGCTGGTGGTGATCCATGACGACTCCGTGGACCGGACCACGGACGGGACGGGATGCGTCGGGGATCAGACCTTGGCCGAGCTGCAGTCGTTGGACGCGGCCTATGGGACCTCCCTGGAGGGGACGGGCGTGGTGATTCCGACCCTGGACGAGGTTTTGGCCGCGGTGGACGTCCCGGTGAATGTGGAGATCAAGATCGCCGACGATCCGACCTGTCCGGCGTCGGACCTGGACCTGGTTGCCCAAGACCTGGTGGCCGCCATCGTGGGTGACCCGGCCCCGCGTGACATCGTGGTCAGCTCCTTCGACTTCGACATGCTGGTGGCCGTGCAGGAGCTGGACCCGTCGATCCACCTCGGCCACCTGACGGTGGTGTACACCGACGCGCAAGCGGCGGCGGATCAGGGCTTCGCAGCCCTGAACGTGATGGGGAGCTTCTACGGCGCCGACGAGATCCGGTCCATCCTCGACACCGGCCTGGAGGCCAACGTCTGGACCATCAATGACCCGCTGATCATGGAGGGGCTCCTGGGAACGGGCGTGTCCATCTTCATCACCGACGACCCGGACGTGCTCGAACAGACCCGGCAGGACTGGTGCACGGACTACTGCGCGAGCCCCTGAGCGCCGCCCTGAGCGCCGCCAGACCGTCGGAGACGGCCCGGGCCGTTTCGACGACGCGATCTACCTGACGCCGACCACCTGGCAGTAGACGCCTGGGATGACGGCCTCGTTGTTGCCCTCGACGCACTCGGTGTTCTGGCCCATGCCGCTGCCGTCATCGTCGGCGACGATGGTGACGTCCACGGGGGCCGCCGGGCCGGGCACGTCGGCCCAGGTGCAGGTGAGATCCTCGCAGGCGCCCGGCTGGAGGATCCCGCTGGTCTGCACGGTGCAGATCAGCAAGCCGCCCGTGGGGTCGCCCTCGTAGAAGCTGACGGGAACCCCCTGGCCCACGGGCTGGGTGCCGCGGTTGCAGACCCGCACGCCGAGCACCGCGTCGCCCGTGGGCGTGCACTCCACCAGCTCTCCCTGGCCGCCGGTCATGTCCGGAGACGACGAGGCGTTGGTGTCGCCCTGGACGTTCTGACGGAAGTTGTTCATGCCCGGGGCGAGCCAGTTCTGTATCCACTGGGAGGTCTGCACGATGGTGCCGTTCTCCTCGATGTTCGTCACGCTGTAGGCGTGCTGGCTCCAGATGGTGCGCGAGGCCACCCAGCGGTCGGCCACGTCCGCGTACACCCGCACGCCGTCGTAGGCGCCGCGCCACTCCGCCCGGCAGGTGCTGCCCGTGCCCGGGGTCCCCGCCGGCGGCGCCGCGCAGACGAAGCCCGAGCCCGTACCCCCGGCGCTGCAGTCGGCGTCGGTGGTGCAGCGGCAGAACCCCGAGTCGCAGGCCCCGCTCAGACAGTCCGCGCCGGTGTCACAGCGCAGCCCCCGGAAGATGGGATCCATGGCGTAGCCGTTGGGGCTTGTGGGATAGCTCAAGCCGCCGGCGGAGGTGGGCGTGATGGTGCAGTTGGTGTTGGAGGGCACCACCAGCTCGGCGTTGAAGTCCCCGTCCACGTCCGCGACGATGGGGTTCTCGTTCCAGGTGCAGGAGGAGTGCCACTGGCTGAAGAGCACCTCGCCGGTCTGGCCGTCGTAGACCCGCGTGAACACCTCGTCGGCGTAGATGACCTCCACCCGGCCGTCCCCTTCGAAGTCGAACAGGGAAGAGCCCGTGATGTTGGAGGAGTGGTCCTGGGAGGGCTGCCACCACAGGATGCCGTTGGTGCTCAGCGACCCGCAGCGGTTCATGTCCGGCAGGCCGGCGCAGTCCGGGTCGAACACCGCGATGGAGTCCGAGCCCGAGGCCGCCACCTCGGCCAAGCCGTCGCCGTCGAAGTCGCCCACGGTGGGTGGACCGCCCCCGCTGCCCGAGGGGAGGGGCACGGGTCCGTAGATCACCCGCCCCTCCCAGGTCATGATGTAGACGTTGCCCGAGACGATGGAGACCACCTCCGCGACGCCGTCGGCGACCAGCCGGTCGTCCTGGGCCGGATCCGCCGTGTAGGTGCCGAAGTCCGCCACGGCGATGTAGCCCTGGAGGCTGCCCCCCGACCACACGGCCTGCCAGGTGCGGCTGGTGCGGTCGAAGCGGTACACCTCCGATCCCGTGGCAAGCTCCACGGTGGGCAGCCCCATGCTGTCCAGCTCCCCGTCCAGGTCCGCCGCCACGGGGTACCCCGCGGTGTAGTACATGTGTCCGGTGAGCCCCAGGGCTTGATCCAGCACGTTGCAGTTGGCGTCGTAGACGATGCCGCCGCTCAGGATCTCCGGCACGGCGTCGTCGTCCAGATCCGCCACGGACGGCGCGGACCACCCGCTGGCCTGGGCGCCCCAGCCCAGGGGGCCCGAGCAGTGGGAGATGAAGGTGTCTCCGTTGCTGTCGTAGCTGTAGGCCTCGATGCCGCCGTAGCAGTCATGGGCGATGATCTCGGCGCGGCCGTCCAAGTCCAGGTCCGCGAGGGCCGGGGAGTTGCAGCCGTTCAGGGTCTGGCCGACGTTGTACTGTTGCTCGCAGGTGGCGCCGTCGAGCACCCGGATGACGCCGAAGGCGCCGTTGTAGCACCCCGACGATCCGTCGGCGCCGTTGTAGGTCATCACCACGATGGAGGGCTCGATGGTGCTGGGGTCGTTGTCGAAGTCGAAGTCCACCACGGTGGGCGTGGAGAGGACGCGAACGTGGGACGGGTAGGGATCGCCCGCTGGCGGGCCGAGCCACTCGCACTGGATGCCGGGCTGGAACAGCCCCGCGATGGAGAGCTGCGTGCAGTCAGGGTTGTAGGGACCGCGTGGGCCCAGGCCATAGGGGATGCACAGCCCCCCTTCGCAGTAGCTGTCCTCCTGACACTGGCTGTCGTTGTCGCACTGGCCCAGGTCGGGGATGCAGCTATCGGAGTAGCAGATCTCGGTGTCGGCGCAGCAGACCGTGCCGCAGTAGTCGCGGCCGTCCGGGCAGTCCCCCGTGGATCCGTCGGACCCGGCGTCCGCCGTCACCTCGGCGTCCCCGCCACCGCCGTCACCGTCCGCTCCACCGTCGCCGTCTGTGCCGCCGTCGGACTGCGCCACGCAGACCCCGTCCGGCGAGCAGACCAGCCCGTTCCGGCAGGGTCGGTCGGGATCGCACTCGTCCCCCGGTCCGCCCCCCGCATTGTGAGGGCCACAGGCCGCCAGCAGCAGCACAGCTGCCGCGAGCCCGAGCCAACCTTGGAGTTTGTTGCGCTGGTCCATGTTCGCTCCTCCGAGCCGATTGGCTCGTCGCCCTCTGATGGTACCGCACTTGCAGTCGTCAATGGCGAGCATCACCTGGCACTCCATGCCCGTCGCGGGATTTGTCATGGTGTGCCGGGCAGCAGGCGGTAGCGGATCGCCGTGCCGGATTGGTCGGGGTCTTGCGTGCTCTCGTCCTCCCACATGGCCAGGAACCAGGTCCCGGTGGCGCACACCGTGGGGGAGAGCTGGCTGTTCCAGAAGGTGGTGTTGACCTGGAAGTCGCCGCCGGCGGGGGCGAGCGTGGTGACCACCGGCGTGGCGGACACGGTGAAAAGGCGGGCCCGGATGGAGGCGCCGGAGCCGTCCTCGGCGCTCCAGTCCTGCCAGACCACCATGAAGCCTCCGTCGGCCCCGGTGGCCACGGCGGGCAGCTGCTGGCCGGCGGCCACCGTGGTGTTGATCTGGAAGTCGTCGGGGGTGAGGGTCATCCCGTTGTTGCGACCTGCGCCGTCGAAGTCCACCAGCCGCCCGCGGACGCCGTAGTGGAAGGGATCGGCTGCCAGGCTCTCGTCGGTCCAGACCACAGCGGCCCCGTAGCCCGGCTGCCAGGCCACGCGGGGGGACGCCTGCAGTCCTGGTGTGGTGGTGTTGATGACGAAGTCCGAGCCGGGGCCGAGCAGGTTGCCCCCGGTGTCCAAAAGCGCGCCCACGATGCCGTAGGAGTCGCCGTCCACCTGGCCGGAGCCGTCGGACCACACCACGAGGTAGCGGTCCCCCAGCCAGGCCACGTCCACCTGGAACTGGGTGCCGGTGTGGATCTGGTTGATCTGGAAGGCCGAGTCGTCGCCGGTCTGGGCGTTTGTCTGGGGGATGGCGTACTGATCGAAGAGCCGCCCCTTGATGCCGTACCCCGAGGTGTCCGGGCCGGCCGGGTTGTTGTCCACCCACACCGCCAGGAAGCCGCCGTCGGGTGACACGGCCACTGCGGGCGTGGCCTGGTCTCCGACGTGGTCCGAGGAGAGCAGGAAGTCCGAGCCCACGCCGGCACCGTCGTCGGCGAGGATGCGTCCGCGCACGTCGGGGCCCGCGCCGGTGGCGTTGCTCTCGTCGGCCCAGACCACCACGGCATAGCCGTCCGCGCGCAGGGCCACCCGGGGGGCGGCCTGGTGATCGCCGGTCTCGGTGTTGACCGTGAACTCGGAGTCGCTGCCGTGGTAGGCCTCCTCGGGCATGCCGTCGGCGCCGAAGAGCCGCGCCTGGACCGAGGCGCCGGAGCCGTCACCACTCGTCCAGGTGGAGAAGATCGCCAGCACCCTGGAGGCGTCGCAGCTCAGGGCCGGCTCGATCTGGTCGCCGTCGGTGAAGAAGTTGCCCACGGTGTCCCAGCTGTCCAGGAGGGTGCAGCTGGAGTTACAGCCGTCCCCGGACACCAGGTTCCCGTCGTCGCAGGCCTCGCCCGCCTCGGTGTGGCCATTGCCGCAGACGGCGACCTCCGCATCCGGCGAAGGACCGGAGTCGGGCCACACGTCGGGCAGTGAGGCATCGGATCGGGCGTCCAGCCCCCCGTCGCCGGGGTCGGGGTCCGTTTTCGGGTCGCAGGCACTGAGGGAAAGGACCAGCAGGGGAGCCAACCAGGGCATCGTATATCGGCGCATGTTGGGATCTTACCACAGTCGCCAAGGCCTCAAGCAAACGCTTGCGTACACCGTGGTGACCACCCCTGCCCGAAGGCTGCGCTCGGAAGGGCTCGATCCGCCCAAGTCGCCGGTGGTGCCCAGCCGCAAGGGCGACGGTCCTGATGTCGGCCGTGCCGCAAGGGCGACGGTCCTGATATCGGCTGTCTGGAGCCGCTCGTGCGTCAGCGCCGGGTTGACGCCTGCTTCGTCTTCTTCTTCGTTTTCTTTTTGGGTGGGGCGGGGAAGATGGCGCGGAGCGTGAGGGTTCGGCCCTTGGACCTGAGGATGTGCAGGCCGGCGGCGTCGTAGGCGACCAGGACCAGGCCCCGGCGCAAGAAGACCTTGTTGGCCGAGCGGTTGGGCTTGGGCCGGTAGCTGGCCTTTTGGCGGGGCCGGTTTCTGCGGCGGCAGCTGAACAGGTGCACGCCGCCCTCCCCGGCGGCCACGGCAAGGTTGCTGCCCCAGGCGCTCACGCCGTGGGCGAAGTCAGGGACCTTGGCGGTGGCCACGCGCTTGAGGCGGCGGGGGCGCCGGGCGTCCAGCACGTGGAACCCCGCCTCGCCCGCGGCCACGTAGAGGGTGCGCCCGGGGCCGAAGGTCAGGCTCCGCGCGTCGCCGGCGAGGCTCACCCGGTACAGGGGCTTGGGCCAGGCCTTCTTTTTTTTGCCCGCGCGGTGGGACGCGAAGACCACCAGCCCCTTGCGGCTGCAGGCCACGATGATCCACCGGCCGTGCACCGCCACGTCCCGGGTGTAGCAGCCGGTCTCCACCTTGGCGAGCCGCTTGGCCTTGCCCGGGACAGTGACGTCGTAGATCCCCACGCCGAAGCTCCCGTCCGCCACGTACAGGGTCTTGCCGTCCAGGGCGACCTGGTTGGCAGATCCGGGGGTGTCGATGCGGGCCAGCCGTTTGGGCCGGCGCGGATTGGATACGTCCGCCAGGATCACACCGTGCGGACCCGCCGCCACATAGGCGGTGGTGCGGTCCACGGTCAGACCATTGACCGAGCCGGGGATCACCAGGGTCCCCAGGGGCTTGGGCCTGGTTGGATTGCGCAGGTCCACGATGCGCAGCCCCACGGTGGTGGCCAGGTAGGCGCGGCCCCGATGGTACTGCAGGTTGTAGGTGCGCCCCAGGAGAGTGCCCAGGCGCTTGGGGAGCTTCGTGGCGCCCGGCCGCGGTGCGGGTGCGGGGGCGGTGACGGGGGCGGCCCGTGCGACCTGCGGCAGGGCCACCACCAGGGGCGGCGCGACCAGCGCCAGGGTGGACAAGAGGAGCGCGGTCACTCGGTTGCGGTGGGGCATTGCACAGTTCCTCATTCGCTGTAGAGGCGGATCATGCGAGCGATGGCCCGGGCGCAGACCTTGCAGAAGTCCACGTGGCCCTTGCCCTTCATCTTGCAGTCCAGCTGCGCCCGGTACAGCCCCTTGGCCTTGTAGCCGGCGCCCTCGAAGAGCCCCACCACGTTTTTGTATCGGGCCGTGGGCGGGGTGGGGATGGGCGTGCCCGGCCGGACCATCTTCTTCCACTTGAACCGTCCCCCGACAAAGGCGGTGATGTTGGGATCGGTAGGCTCCACGGTCGCGCTGTACATGTTCTCGGTGGAGATCTCGGAGGTGTAGTACTCGTCGGCCAGGCCCGCGAAGCCGTGGCCGAACTCGTGGGCGAACACGTAGGCGTCGTACTCGTTGTCCGACGGGAAGGTGGAGTAGAGGTTGTAGATGCCCCCGCCGCCGTACCGGGAGGTGTTGCCCATGAGGTACAGGGCGTCGTAGGGCGCGTGGGCCGCCGCCCGGCGCAGGGCGAGGTTCTTGACGGTCATCATGTACCGGGCCGAGCCGAAGGTGTTGAAGGAGAGCCCCAGGGGCGTGTTCAAAATCCGCCCCTTACGGGGCTCGCTGACCCCCGAGTCCACCGAGGGCACGTACAGGGCCCGGATGTTGAGCTTGTCCTTGTGGGCCCCGTAGGTGCGGTCGGCGAGCATGACCCGCGTAAAGCGTCGGGCGTCCCGCCAGAACTTCTCGCGGTCGGCCGGGGTGTAGCCGTCGCCGATGATGAGGATGTCGAGGTTGGTTTGGACCGGACCACTTTTGTGCAGGATCCGGGTGGCCAGTCCCGGCAGCGGCCTGTGGGATCGGACCTTCGTCCCAGGGCCCTGGCGGGGATCCAGGCGGCGTCTGAGCACCTGGCGCACCTTGCCCTTGGGCGTTCGCGAATGGATGCGCAGGTAGAAGGGTGCCCGGGGCAAAGGCAGGCGCAGCGACTCGGAGAAGCCCATGGTGATCTTCCTGGCCTCGGGGGTGGTCTGCCACTCGGAAAACAGGCTCGCGTAGCCGCGACTGTACAGCAGCGCCCCGGTGGCGACGTCCCGGATCTCGAACCTGTGCGCTCCATAGGGAAACGGGTCTATCACCTTGGTGCGGCTACCCGCCCAGGGCCCCTCCTTGACCAGCCCGGTCACCTGGTAGGACTCGGCTCGGGCCGTGCCCCGGTGCGTCAGGTCCACCCGGAGGGTGCGGTCTTCGAAAAACCGCGCGAAGGTGACCTTCACGGGTCTCGTCGGCACCGCGCGTCGGGCGTGGGGCGGTGGCTTTGTCCGCTCCACGGGCGTGGGCTCGGGGGGCTTGGGCCCGGGCGCCGGCCCGCAGGCTACGATGGCCGACAGGGCAAAAGTCGACAGGGCCAGGGTCGACAGGGCCAGGGTCGACTGGGCCAGGGTCGACTGGGCCAGGGTCGACTGGACGAGGGGCGACTGGACGAGGGTCGTTCTTGCAAGGCGCATCGCTTCACTCCAGATGAGCCCCCTTTGTATTGGACACGGGCGAGAATTGGAAGTCATCTCGGACGGAAGGAGGCGACCAGCGCGTCGATGGAGCCACGGTGGGCCTTGAAACGTTTGGCCTTGGCTGCCGCCTCGATGACGTAGATGTACCGTCCGGTCACAAAGAGGGTGGACTCGTAGGCGTAGGGCGTGGTGCCGTTTTTCGTCGTGAAGGTGAGCTGACGCCCCTCCAGCCCGCCGCTGGTCCGGACGGTCTCGGCGCCGGTGAGCTTGTATCCCTTCTGCAGCACCATCTCCCGCTTCAGGATGGAAGCCCAGAAGTCCAAAGAGCCCTTGTCCTTGTGCTCGAAGGCCGAGATGGTGATCACCGCGTTGTCCGGTGAGACGGCCTTGTAGTAGATTTTTGTGCGGTAGCGTTGCAGGCTCACGAAGCCCTGGGGCGTCTTGACGGCGAAGGTGTTGCAGCCCGCCAGGGCGGCCGCCAGCCCGATCACCGCGATCAGTCCGACCGGTCCAAGGTGTCCGCGGGTGAGTCGTGTACGTTCCATGGGGTACCTCCTAAAATCGCATCATGCGCCAGAGGCCGAGGCCCTTGACCCAGCCAAAGGGACTGCGCCAGCCCGAGCGGATGGGGCGTGAGTAGCGTGGCTTGACGCGGAAATACAGGACGATGGTGGACAGGGACGCGTGGTGCCGCAGGTAGCGCAGCAGGCCCTTGTACTGCTCGATGCGGGTGAGCAGCCGGGACATCTCGCGTTCGATGAGCAGCGACTCCTGCACGTTTCTGGCCTTGAGGAGCAGGGACTTGAGGCGCTTCAGCACCGCGTGGGCGGCCTTGAGGCGGTGGGTGATGTCGAAGAACTGGCGGGTGACGTCCTGGGCGGCGATGGACTTGCCCGCCACCTCGCCCACCGCGGCCAGCCGGGCCATGAGCTCGTGGAAGCGGTTCACCGGGACCCGGATCGTCAGCTGGGAGTTGTGCCGGTTCTGGACGTAGGCCCCGGTCTCCAACGCGAGCTTCTGGGCCAAGTCCATGGCGTCCCGGAGCTTGAAGATCCGAAGGACCAGGGTGCCCTTGTAGATGACCATGCGGGCCAGGGGGACCCGCGCTCCCTTGGCCACCGCAGAGGGGGTCCCGGCCGAGCCCTGCCGGCCGCTCACGACCCGGACCTTGGTGGCCTTGCGGACCACTCGACCCGCGCTCCCACCGGAGGACGCCCCGGTACTGAGGCTTCGCCGGGGGCTTCGCCGGGGGCTTCGCCGGGGGCTTCGATAGGACATCCGGCGCGTCGACGTCGCCGGCGACGGTGACGTTGGCATGGTCCCAGGAACGCGGGAGACCCGGTGTCTGCGTTCGCTCGAGGTGGACGCCAGGGTGGGCACGTTGATCCTGGCCTGGACGGATTCGGTGACGGTCCGACCGCCCCTCGGATAGTGGGAGCTGCGCTGCACCTTGCCAGGTGCAGCGCAGCCGCTCCCGACCAGCCCGAGGCCAAGCAGCATCGGTACTACGCGATTCATGAAAAGACCTCCTGATGTTCATTGTTGCGGCGCAGGGCGCAAGCCCCGCTCCCAAGTACAACGACGGCGGAGCCCGACCCTTACACTCGGCTTGTCGGGAGCCGCTGAGTCGTGGTTAGCTCGTCGGCGTCGTAAATGCGACTCTTTTTCGTCAGGCTACAGCCCACGACAGATCCGCGTCGGTTGAGAGAACCGGTGGACTGTGATTTAATTCAGGTAGGATTATCGTGAAAAGGGTGAGCGGCATGAGAAATCGAAAGGGCCTCCCCGCGGGGCTGATCTGCGCTCTGTTGGCGGTCGGGCTGGTAGGGGGCTGTGGGCCGAGGAGCGACGGGCTGGGCAACGGCGACGGGGACGGAGGCGTCGAAGTCGACTCCAGCCCCGGAAGCGACGGCCAGGTGATCTACTGGGACGGCAGCCCGGGTGACGGCATGGTGGGCTGCTATCCGCAGAGCTTCACCCTGCAGCAGGCGCCACCCCCGGCGGTGATGCTGGTCATCGACCGGTCGGGCTCCATGGTCGAGCAGGGCAGCACCGGCCAGACCAAGTGGGCGGAGCTGAACCTGGCGGCGGGGACGGTGCTCACCCAGTTCGAGTCCCAGATCCAGTTCGGCCTGCTCATGTATCCTTCGGGGGACATGTGCACCACGCCACCGGCCCAGGTGCCTCCCGGGGTGCTCCACCTGGCGCCCATCACCTACGAGCTCGGGGCCACCATGCCCGGCGGCGGCACGCCCACGGCTGCGGCCCTGCGCAACGCGGGTCAGACCCTGGCGGACATGAACCCGGGCGACCTGAAGTTCATCATCCTGGCCACCGACGGCGGCCCCAACTGCAACTACATGCAGTCGCTGCCGTGCACCTGCTCGCTGTCGGACTCCAGCTACTGCTGCACCAGCCACCCCGACGCCTGCGTGGCCGGGCAATTCTGCCTCGACGACTCGGGGACCCTCGATGTTCTGAACGACCTGAGCCAGAACCAGCAGGTCGACACCTTCGTCATCGGTCTGGACGGCACCCAGGCCTACGTGGAGCTGCTCAACGACATGGCCGTCGCGGGGGGGCGGCCCCAGGTGGGCGGCGTCACGGACTACTACAACGCCACCAGCCAGTCGGAGCTGACCGCCGCGCTCCAGGCCATCGCCGGGAGCGTCCTCTCCTGCACCATTCCCCTGGACGAGGCGCCGACCCTGCCCGACGCAGTGCACATCTACGTGGACGGTGCGGAGGTCCCCCGGGATCCCACCCAAACCGACGGCTGGGACTACACTGACGCGTCGCTCACCGAGATCACGCTCTTTGGCGCGGCCTGCGACAACCTGCAAAACGGCGACGAGCACCAGGTCACGGCGACCTTCGCCTGCCTGATCGACTAGGGGGGACCATGCGACGGTTCGCACTCGAGCTGCTTCTTCTGCCGGCCCTGGGATTGTGGGCCTGCGGACCGCACAGCGACGTCAATGACAACCACAACGGGGGCGACGCCGCCGGGCTGTTCGACGCCGCGGTGGTGCCCGACGCCTTCGAGTCCGACCCCTTCGTCGACGACGACGGCGACGGCTACACCGAGAACCAGGGGGACTGCGACGACAACGACATGTTGACCCACCCCTTCGCGCCGGAGCTGTGTGGGGATGGCCGGGACAACAACTGCAACGGCGCGGTGGACGATCAGGAGCCGGATGAGGACGGCGACGGCTATGGCCCCTGCCAGGGAGATTGTGACGACATGGATCCGGCGGTGAGCCCCGCCGCCACCGAAGTGGCTGACGGCGTGGACAACAACTGCGACGGGATCATCGACGCCGACTACGACGGCGATGGCTTCACCGTGGCGGCCGGGGACTGTGACGACGACGACCCGGACGTGAGCCCCGCCGCCGAGGAGATCTGCTGGGACGGGGTCGACAACGACTGCGATGGCTCGATAGACGGCCAGGGCGTGGACGCGGACAACGATGGCTGGGGGCCCTGCGAGGGGGACTGCGACGACACCAACGGGTCCATCCACCCCGGGGCGCCGGAGGTGCCGGGCGACGGCATCGACAACAACTGCGACTACATGGTGGACGTGGACATCGACGGCGACGGCTGGACCGTGGCCAACGGCGACTGCGACGACAACGACTGGACCGTCCACCCGGGCGCGGTGGAGAACTGCTCGGACGGCGTGGACAACAACTGCAACGGCCTGGTGGACACCCAGGAGAACGCCGACAACGACGGAGACGGGGTCACCGTGTGCGACGGGGACTGCGATGACTACAACCCGGCCATGGCCCCCGGCTACGCCGAGGATCCCACCGACGGCATCGACAACGACTGCAACGGCGTCGTGGACGACGCCCCCGCCTGCGACTGCGCGGCAAACAACGAGGCCCAGGCCATGGACCTGTGCACCCCCGGCGTGACCTTGAGCTACGGGGGACACGCCAGCGCCCACGGCTATCGGGTCAACAACAACTTTGGCGCCATCGGCCCCCGGCACGGCTGCGGCTACTTCATGGTCTCGTCGGGCCTCGCCTGGGACACCAACCCCCAGGGCGCCGCCGGGCTCAACGTGTACAACGCCAACCCCGTGTCCGTGACGGGGTGCTTCGCCTGCACCATCCCCAGCGGGGGCTGGCCCCACGACGGGCCCAGCGGCTGCTGCGAGAGCGCCACGGTCAACGACGTCGCCTTCGTGCACATGGCCATCACGGTGCCGCTCAACGCCCAGGGGTTCTCCTTCGACTTCATCTTCCTGTCGTCGGAGTATCCCGAGTGGGTGCACTCGGCCTACAACGACACCTTCTACGCGGTGGTCTCCTCCTCCGCCCTCGGGCAGGTGCAAAACGTCAGCTTCGACTCTTCGGGGCAGCCGCTCACCGTGAACAACGGCTGGTTCGAGACACCCCCGAGCTGGACCCAGTCCATCGTGGGGACCGGCTACGACACCACGGGCTCGGCCTCGGGCTGGCTCACCACCAGCTGCCCGGCAACCCCTGGCGAGACCCTCAACATCTGGTTCTGGGTCCACGACGAGGGCGACCACATCCTCGACTCCGCCACCATCGTGGACAACTGGCAGTGGGTGCTCACACCCCTGTCGGGACCCATCACTATTAAGTAGCCTCCCGGCGCTCCAGCCCACTTTCTACTTAGTAGTCGGATCTCCACCACGGGGCATCAAACAGTGCTAGTTTTTTTGAAACCGCTCCTCTAAGGAATCAAGTATGCCATCAGATTTCGTATCATCCTCCTCTCTGCTTGCTTCGGTCGGGGCCCTGCCAACAGATTCTCTGAATCACCAAAAGCTTGCACAGGTTATTTTTGAGAGGATGAAGATACTAGCACCGGGCTCGGTGTTGGCTATTCAGGGGGAGTGGGGGCGTGGCAAAACCGACGTTCTTCTTCGCCTCGCTGGAATTGCTGCGGACAAAGACACGCCGGTCATTTGGATTAACCCCTGGCAATACGGAACTCCGGACCTACTTACCCCGCTGGTAGTAAGCATGTTGGATCATGTTCCTAAGGAACGAAATACAACGGAGTTGGCGACTGCCGTACACACGGTAGTTCAAGCTGGAATTGCCTTTGGCCTAAAGGCGGCCGCAATAGCAGCAGTTGGTCCAGCTGGGACAGCCGTAACGCCAATAGCAGATTCCCTGGCTAAGTATGTGGTACAGAACATTCCTCGTCTGAAAACCCCGGACGAGAAACCTGTAGTTGACGCTGTCGCGAAAATGGCAGCCAGCTTTCGCGTCATTGTTGAAGCAATTAAAACGAAGGATGAGCTAGAGGCTGGCGGTCGTATTGTTGTTTGCGTAGATGACATCGACCGTTGCCTGCCCGAGCGTCAGGTCACGTTGCTCGAAGGGTTGAGGTTCCTGACCACTGCCGAGTCTGGTGCGTCCATCGTAATTGCTATCGATCCCCATTTGGCAAGGCAGTCTGTATTGGCAAGGTACAAATCCGAAACACTCGATCCTGAGCGCTATCTCAATAAGCTATTTGATTTGAGGATGACACTTCCTGCCTTGGGACAGGAACATCTCAGAGAGTATGTGCGCTCGAGTCTTGCGCAAAAAGCAGGGTCTGACCCTGCCTCAATAGGAGAGGTATTGGATAGAGCATACGCCGACGCTGACGTTGCGCAGATATTATCAAATTGTTTGACAACACCAAGTCTCCGAAATCCAAGACTGATAGCGAAGTTGACACGAAAGCTGTATATTCTAGCAAGAGAAAGCGTGTTTGATCCTGTTGGTAACCAGAGCCTACTGCTTCATTGGTTGGCCCTTGGTGAGGCATGGCCGTGCATCAGGCAGTTGGTGCAAGGCGCGGGCACAGCCGAAGAAGCCCGACATGAACTGTATGATGCGTGGAAGTGGTGCGGAGACGAGAATCAGGACGTAAACAGCACGAATGTGAGGATCATGATGCCCAAGAGAGGATCAAAAGAAGCCTTGGAAATTAACCATGCATTCCACACTAGTATTGGCGAGAAACTCAATGCAAACACTGAAGCAATATTTATGATTGAGAAACGGCTTCGAGACGCTGGGCTCTAGTCGGCCCTACTCATGACTGGTCCTTCTTTGGCGCACCCCCCCTCCGCTGTTGAATGGTGTCAGAGACAAATCCACTGGCCGAACTAGCAGGGGTTCATTGGCTGGCGTCTGTGGGAGCTCCGGCGTCGGCACCACAGTACAGATAACCTTCCCAAGTCACGTTCGGACACTGCGCAATGATCCAACATCCGCAGTCGCACCAGCACAGCGCATCACCAGGTGGGTAGCAATTGATGTGAAGGCGCGAAGGCGGACATCTGCAGGGTTCGTGACAGTATTCCCTCTGGTCGATCTCGCTGTTGTCGCAGGCGACCGATCCTCCAGTTGCGACCGCCAGAACCAGCAGCGCCGCGATCAACCCTGTCGAAAGCTTGCGAGTTGCTGACATTGACGGCCCTTTCGCACGGCTGCTCTTCCCTGATTTCCTCACTCAGGCTGATTCTTGTCAACCGATATGGGTCTTCGTTGGGTTTGATCGATTTTCTGGAGTGCCGCGCGGCAGAAAGTGATCAGTGGCGTGTTTCCGCGCGGTTAAACTTCAGACACTACCCGGATGGTGGTAACGGGTGGTGGTAAGCTTGAACAGGCTCCCGAAATGTCAGACAATGAGAATATGCAACGCGTGCGTCGGCGTCGCGGAAGATGGGGGATGACGACTAGCCTGGCTTTCCTGAGCTTGTTGGCAGTCACCGCTTGCGCAGACCGCTCGGTCGGGCGCATTGGTGATGCAGCCACTGAAGACGCCGGCATTACGAGCGGACGCGACGCCGCCCCCGACGCAGTGATCACCGGAAGCGACGCCACTCCGGCGTGCGTGGGGCTGGTCTACACGGGAGACGGCGGCATGCCGCCCTGCCCACCCGGACAGTCGCGCTGTCCGGAGGGCTGTGTCGAATTGCAGCACGACGAAAGCAACTGCGGGGCCTGCGGTTACTCGTGCGGCGATCTCTCCTGCTATACTGGCCGATGCTCGTGCTTTAGCGCGGGGCCCACCGTGTGCCCGGGAGCCTACGACGACTGCTACGAGGACAACGGAACGATCGAAACGGCGCGCAGCCTCAGCTTGGGCACCACCAGCCTTCACCTGTGTTTTGGGACGTATGCCTTTCCCTGGCGAGACGAGGACCACTTCCTGCTACCCCCCTGCGCCCGGTACCGGAGCCGATCTGTTACCAGCACAGTTGACCCCATGTTATTCATCCCCTCTTCGCTTGGGCTTCGGTTTGACAACGCGCGCGTTGGTTTGAGCTGAGTCGCCGAGATTCATGCTATTGCGCGCAGACGGCCCCCTTTCCCCCACGGCGCGGAGGTCCCCCCTTCCTGCGCTGGTGGCGTTATCCGGGGAGCGCCTGGGGAAGCCGCCTGAGCTTCGAGATTTCACGGCAGATCTTGAGCCAGCGCTTTCGGTACCCCTGCCCGATGACGAGTGTGATGTACCGACCGCTGAGCAGCAGGCGTGCCGGCGCGTGCAGCACTTGCTCACAGAGCCTCTTGAGGCTCATCTGGGGTCCCTTCTTCGGGGAAACCATCATCCGTGCGGTGTGCATCAAGTTGTAGGCGATTCCTGCCAACTGAAGGGTGACGTCGTTGGCCATGAAGCTGTTGCCGGGGGGGTAGCGTTTGCTTGGCTCCTTTCCCCGGTAGTGCGACTTCTGGCGAGTCGTACAGGACAGTGCCGGCTTCAGGACGTTGATGAGGTCTCCGTAGTAGTTCTCGGCGGTGCCGCGTTTCCGGTAGAAATCCAGCAGGTCCTCGGCCGGCATCTCCTTGGCGCTCCAGTTGGTGAGCAAAAAGAAATAGTCGAGAAACAGATCGTCGGGTCTCTCCTTGACGACGAGCACTACACGTCGCGGAAAGGGCCAGGACTCGGCGCGGTAAGCGAGCTCATGAAACCAGAGACGCGGCTTGTGGGGGCGGCGCCCCACGGGACGTCGCACGTACGGGTCGGCGAGACGATCAAGGACCGAGTTCTTCTTGATCCGACACACGTAGCCGATACTCCGTTGTTCCAGCTCAGCCAGGACCTCTGGCTCGGGGAACCCCGCATCGAAGCGGACGGAGACGACCTGAGCGGCCTCCTGCTCGAGGCGCTCGATCAACGGCACGATGAAAGACACGGCCCCGTTTGCGGTGTGCGCCTTTCCTGGACGCAGTTTCAACCCCAACAGGTCGCCGGTCCCGGCGATGTTTGCCACCAACGGATGAAAGACTTTGCGGTGGTAGTAGCCGTTGTACTCGGCGCCGTCCTGGTTGCCCCAAACGTCGATGGGGATCGAGTCGACATCCATGGTCACGTACCTCTTCTTGTGGCCGTGCATGGCGTGCAGACGACGGATCGCAGTCTCGAAGACTCCCTCGCGCAATACATCACGATTGTGACGTTCGCTCAGGGCCTTGATCAATCGCGACTGTGTAGGCTGCGAGCTCAGCCCTTCGGGAACACGCTCGGTCACATCGGGGTCATCGTTGACCGGCGGTGCGGGTTTGAGCGCGGCATCACCTCGTCGCTCCGAGACCGAAAGTCGCAGGGCAGGGTCATCGCGCAGATGGTCGGCGTCGTCCTGGTCCCTCCAGCCTTGCGCCTTGAGCTGGATGGCGGTTCGCAACAACTCCTTGAACGGATGTGTGATGAGCTCGGGGATGCGCAGATCCTCCAGACGTTCGGCCAGCCATCGCGTCACGCCAAGGCGTTCGTCGATCTCACGGAGCAGCAGTGCTCCGGACTCAGCGGTGAGCCGCTCCGGGCGAGCCTCCACGCTGACATAGCTGTTGAATACCGGTTTGAAAGGGAGCTTGTTGGCTTCACCCACGTTGCACCTCCAGTAGCTGGGCCTCGTAGGTGCAACCAATCGGGATCTATATTAATTCCGGCTTGTCTTCGAATGTGGGGATGAATAACATGGGTTGACATCTGGCCTCTTTCCAGTCGAAGCGACTTACTCGGAACTCCCAGAATAGGGACCAAGGAACCGCTTGCCGTCAAAGTGAATCATGTGTCCAGGCGAATCAGCCACCCAAACCTCGGTCTCCCATGCGATCACTTGTAAGTACTTGATCATGTCCTTTCTACTCAGAAATGTCGTGACATAAACCAATCCGGCGTCACAACCGCCGAACAGGGCCGCAAGTTCAATGTGCCGCTTCACGTTCACTGGTCCGTGGCTGGTCACAGCTTCAATAAGGAGCAGCCAGTTCTTCTCCTCGTAAAAAGCAATTACGTCTGGGAACTTGCCGTGCTCGTCGAACTCGATGCGGAGGTCACAAATCAACGGTTTATCAAGAAAGGCAAACTTGTCCTCGGTATCACCGATGTAGACCATCTTGGCGCCTGGGGCGAATCTCGGTAAGAACTGCTCGATCACTTCCTTCACCAGGACATTCTGACCACCAGGCGACAGTGAGATTTTCCACTCTGGTTTGATCCTCACAGCCACGCGAGCAATTTTTCGCCTCTGCGCATACCGTTCCTTAAGGGTCTGCCTATCGGTTAAATAGGCCTTCTTGGCAACTTCCCATCGGCTGGTTTCGTAGGATTGGAACACAGCAAGTGCTTCGGGGATGACTTGGTAAACGTTTTTTCCGCTGTTCACCGGGCGAGCGGGATCATCGGGGTTTTGCTCAACCAGTCCAGCTTCGAGGAATTGATGAATGGTCTGTCGGCGTACGGTCTCTCGAGAGTTCGGGGCGTAGTCCTTGCCGTAATGTTCTCGGAAGTAATCCATCATCTGGGTGATACCGCACATCGGTGCGGTAGCTTTCTCCCAACTCGTGTCGGGCTTCAAGTCGAGTAGGGCTAGCAGCGTGAGTGCGGATCTCTCGTTGCTCCTTGCTTGGTCGAAGCCAAGCTGCTTGAGGGCATCCCTCGCTTCACTGACTTTCTGGATTTGTGCCAAGGGTCTTCTTTCTCCCGCGGGTGCTTTGAATATTTCGACCGCAATCAACTCATCAATCTCGGCCTGATGTATTTCAGCGGCACCTGCCTTTTGTCCAAGGCTAATAATCTCATTTCTGTTCGGAAAGGGGAAGTTCCGTAGGTCTGCTGCATTCACCTGTGTGTGCCCGCTGAACAGGCGGAAATACAGATCGACCAACGTTGAGTTCAAGTAAACTGCGAGCCCAACTGCCAGATCTCGACTTAGGCCATTACCATCTTCGTGGAAGTAGTTCGTGTGGTTTTCAAAACCGACCGGAGAATCAGGCGACACCTCGTCGGAGTCAAAAATATATGCATCGATTCTCCTACGTTGTTCCTTCGACGAGAATCTCTTGACGAGCACGTACACACCCGGAGGAACCAACAGCCCCTGGGTTTCCGGTTCAATGGCGATTGCGTTGGGCTTCTTCGAGCCCTCTGTGGGCCAAAATGTCTGGCCAGCGCGGAGATGCCCCGGATAGATGAGGGGAGCGTCCTGTTCCCCAGGCATCTGCCGCAAGAAATCCATCGCCCGGAAGTCAACTACCCTGCCGGTAGACAGCTGAATACCCAAGTCATCCAGAGAGGAGGTGAGTTGCCCCATCGCCTCGGCGACTTCCTCACTGGTGCCGTCCGTGATGAGGTAGATGAATGGGAATGACGCTCCATCCGGCACGACACGGTGGTAAGGTACTATACGTTGAAGTTCCGCAGCGTCTGGCGCGCCCGACGATGAAGTGACCATTACTTCTCGCGGATGCCCACTACCTCGGGTGCCGCAGACAATGATGTTTTCTTGGAGAACCTTGTCGCCGCCGAACGCCTCACTCCTCGAGTTGAATACGTGGAGTCTGTTGATTCTCATTCTGTCTAGGAAGTCCCTGCGGAATGAGTTGAAATAGGGGCCGTTGCAGAACGAGCGTGGTGTGATCGCAACAAGCTGACCACCAGGTGAAAGCGCCCGGATCGCAAGTGCGACGAAGCCCGCGTAGAGGTTCGAAACCTCTACACCGGCCCGGCTCAATAGTCTTCGGTGCGGCGACTTTGTTCGAATTTTTCTGTAGGGCGGATTTAGGATGGCGAAGTTGAACTGAGCGATGCTTTGGTGAAAAAGTTCAGAGCCAGCCTTGACCATGTAGTCTATGAAATCCGCTTCAATCACCTCATACGAGAAGTTGACGCCGTGCTTCTCGCAGAATTCGGCGCACAGTCCATTCGTTTCGTGAAGAGCTTGAATCAAGACTGGTTCGATTTCAAAGGCAGTCAGATGGATGACCTCCGGTGGGCTGTCTGACTGGCAGGCGGCATACAAGAAGGCGGTGGCAAGCGAACCGACGCCAGCACCAGCGTCAAGTAGCCTGACCTTTGGCTGCCCGAAAACAAACATGGAAGCCATGAAACGCGAGATGGGTTCAGGCGTGCCAAACTGACCCATCTTAGACCGTTTATCGGGATCAATGAGGTCGAATGCCGCCTCCCTGATCTGATCGACGACTTCCAGTAGGTCGTGGTTATGAAGGACTGATGGGCTGCTCATGAGGACCATTGCTCGTTAGTCAATGTTGCACCGCTATCGCCAAACCACCATGGGGATGCCATCACAATCCCGGTCCGGATCTCCGGTCGGAAGCGGAAGAGCCTCACCCGTGGCAACCCGTCGAGCGGTCCATGCCAATGCGGCTGCATCAAGGACGCCGCGAGGAGGTGGCTCGCCCTTGAGGTTCGCTATCCCGTGTCTCCGCAAGAGGTTCATCCTCTCAATGCCGCCGTCTTCTGTCGAGCGCCCGTCGATGGTCGGGCGACCAGCCATCTCGTTGAACGAGAGTTCTGCGTGGGCCTCAACCGGAACAGGTCGCTTGCCCGACTTCACCCATTCTCTCACATCCCGGATTCCCATAAAAAGCGCGAAGGTCTGCAAGCAGATTCCCCTTCCGTTCGCGCTGTTTTGCGCCTGGATTGCTGAAGCCTCCCTGAAGCTATCAGCAAAAAGGGCGGCTTGGACGGGAGATGGAAAAAAGCTGTGCCGGCGAGGCTCCCCGAGGTGGCTTCGCACTTCGATTTCGCACCTCCGCCCGCCCGAGATCTTCTTGCGTTCGACAAGCCCTATGGGTACATCCACTGCTAGGGCGTTAAGCTCTGACGCCAGCACATCCCCGAGCCGGTGAACTTCGTGGATTGCTGTAGCACCGTTTGTGCTAAGCACTACGACGATCCACTTAGTTTGCTCTGCATGGGCTCCTGCCCAAGTCATAGCTTTATGCCACTTCTTGGTGCGGCGCGCTTGGAGTAGACCAGCGCAATTGCGAATCGGGATTCCTCAGTATTTGGCATGGGAGCCGCCTAAACTCGTGGTTGAAATCATACTGTGTCCGAGCCACTGGAGCAAGGTTCGGCGGCAGTGGGTGGTGCCCTAGTTTGGACTGGGGGCCATATTTGAGAACCGTTGGCAGCCAGCCGCTTCAATTTGGTCGGCCCGCCACCAAAATGGTCGATCGGTTGACCGCCGCGACCGGTCCTGTGAGCTTCTCGGGTGGATCGAGCGTCTTCTTCACCCTGTGGCGACATTGACGCTCAACGATCTCGGGTGATGCGCCAGCCTTCCGATTTGATGCGCCAGCCCTTCCGAATAGGTAGGCACGCCCTTCTGATCTGATGCGCCAGCCCTTCCGAAGCCTGGCGCAACTGCTTCGACGTGAAGAGCACCTTGGTGCGTTACCCAAAAAAGCAGGGGCGGGTAACCCAAAATGCAGGGGACAGCAACCCAAAATGCAGGGGACAGCAACCCAAAATGCAGGGGACAGCAACCCAAAATGCAGGGGACAGCAACCCAAAATGCAGGGGCGCCAATGCCTCACGCGGGTGCCCCATACGTGAGGAGCACTTTTTTCAAGATGCCGGGCACTGATGTTCGCCGGGAGAGCACTCCGGGGCGTCGCTGGAGCAGTCGGACGCAGACCAACAGTGCCTCGGTTGGGCGCCCAAGGGCCGTCGGCATCACGCGGTCCGTCGACGGACGCTCGTCGGCCACTCGCGCAGATGTCGACAGGTCCATCGTACATCCTCGCCCTGCACGCCCCCCTGCCAGCGGCAAGGCGGCGCAGCAGGACAACAAGCCAGCGCCACGTGACCGGAGCCCCAGTGACACCAGGCATTCAGCGCCGGGCCAGCGCCAGGCGTCCAGCGCCAGGCGTCCAACGCCAGGCCAGCGCCAGGCCGACAGTCCACAACGCTGCGATTGACCGGTTTTACTCGGGGGTTGATGGGGCCTGGGCTGCCTTGAGCTGAGAGGGAACCTCAGCCGTGCGTCAACTCGTCCTTCGGGTCGGCGATCTTTCCTTCTGCGAGCAGCTTGGCGTACTCGTGAGGCAGAGGCATCTTCTTTTCGCCGTTGAGAAGGCTGTAGGTCACGTGACGCAGGTACTTCTTCGGGTCCGCGCCGACCAGCTTGCAGCTCTCGATGATGCTGTAGAACACGGCCGCCGCCTCGGCGCCTCGCTTGCTCTTGGTCCCGTAGAAATTTTTTCTTCCGAGGACTGGACCCCTGAGCCCGCGTTCCATCCGGTTGTTATGGATGGGCACCCGAGGATCCGTGAGGTGGACCATGAGCTTCTTCTTCTGGTTGACCAGGTAGCCCACGGCCTTGCCCATCTTGCTCCGAGGAAGAAACTTCCCCTTGTGCTTGGCGGCCCACTCGTAGATCTCGTCCACGATGGACTTGGAGACACGCTCTCGCAGCTCAGCACGGAGACCGAGTTGCTTGGCGAGCTCATCGCCTTCGGCCGGCGTGAACGGAACCTGGCGCTCGACATCAAAGAGCTTGCCGATGAGATCGATGATCTCTTCACACGCATCAGGCTCGTACTTCTCGGCCTGGACGAACTTCCTTCTCGCGTGGCTCCAACATCCGGCGATCACCATCCGCTTCTTGCGGGAGCGTTTCTTGGCGGAGCCGTCGCTGTCGGGCTTCTGTTCGTCGAGCTTGAGCTGGTCGGGGTCACCACGCGCGAGCGCGGGATAGACGTCGTAGCCGTCGCAGACGACCGTGCCGTCGAAGTCGCCGAGCAGCTCACCACCGGCCTCCTGCGAGCGGCCGTCCAGGATCTTGTAGTAGGCCGCCTCCAGACAGGAGGCGCCCCAGAGGTACCAGGTCTTCTTGTTGCCCTTGGTCAGCATCCGCCACTTCGTCTCGTCGGCGAACACCACATCCGAGGACAGGACGAAGCGGCCGAGCGCGGCGTAGACCGGGTTGCGCAGCAGGTCCGATAGCGCGGCGATCTGATCCCAAAGCGTCTGGGAGCTCACCACCAGCCCTTCGCGCTTCATCTTGCGAGTCTGCCGCTCCAAGGGCTGGTGGTCGCAGTACTTGTCCACCGCGACCTCGATGGCGAAGTTCGACGAGTACCGACCACCGGAGATCAACTTCACCGGACCGGGAGCGGTTTCCACGTGGGCGTGACAGACACGGCAACGGTACTTCTTCTTGTGGTGAACGACGATCACGAACTTGCGCTCGATGATGTCGATCTCCTCGCTCTGTTCTTCCTGGCCCTCCCACTCTTCGAGACCAGACTCGCCGCACTCGGGGCAAATGGCCTTGTCCGCCTCATCGAGCGTGTGCGTCTCGTCCAACCGCACCAGCTCCTTCTGCTCGGTCGGGCCGTGCCCACGTTGCGGCGGCTTCTCCTTCTGTCCACGCTTCTTCTTGCCGGTGCGGCGTTCACTACTTCGACCGTAGAGCGTGTCGGTCAGCTCGGCCAGTTGCTCCTTGAGGTGCTGCATCTCGAGCGCGATTTCTTGCTGGTCCTTTCCCCGTAGCTCGGCCAGCTCGCGGGTCAGCTTCACGATGCGGCGCACCAGCCGCTCGTTGTCGGAAAGCGCAAGCTTCGCGATCTGGCGTATTCGCTCGGGATCGGTCTCGCGTTCGAC
>Ga0272441_10000292_pt1 | contig 115341 bp, 93 predicted proteins | sample SSMProp6N_FD_193582 | JGI IMG/M metagenome (GOLD analysis project Ga0272441, IMG submission 193582) | Marine sediment archaeal communities from Little Sippewissett salt marsh, Falmouth, MA, United States - SSM-Prop-6N | ecosystem: Environmental > Aquatic > Marine > Wetlands > Sediment ...
CCACGTACATCATCACTGCCGGCGGCTCGGGTTCCGGCAACTGGACCGGCTCGCTCGACCTCGGCACGATGGCCGACGGCGACTCGATCACGATCGAGATCACCGCCGACATCGATCCCGGTCTGACCGGCACGCTTACGAACACCGCGTGCGTGGACGCAGCCGAAGAGGATCCTGACGTCGAGGACTGCGATACCACGACGACCGATGTCGAGAAGGAGATCGATCTGCGCCTCGACAAGACCGTCGACGTCAGCGATCCCGATGTCGGCACCAACGTCGTGTTCACCATCGTCGTCGCCAACGACGGTCCGAGCGATGCGAGCAATGTCACCGTAGAGGACAAGCTGCCCGACGGCTATGCCTACGTCAGCCACCTCGGTGGCACCTACGACGGTGTCTCCGGCATCTGGACCATCGGCAATCTCGCCGACGGTGCCAGCGCAAGCCTCGATATTACCGCGACCGTCCGTGCCAGCGGGAACTACACCAACTACGCCCAGGTCGAGACAGCGGCTGAAGACGACCCCGATTCGACCCCAGGCGACGACTCGACGAATCAGGATGACGATGACACCGCCTCCACGACCCCCGTCCCGATCGCCGACCTGCGACTTGAGAAGGTTGCCGACGTGGCGACCCCGGTTGCGGGCGGCATCGTCGTCTTCACGATCACCGTCACCAACGACGGTCCGAGCGATGCCAGCGGACTGATCGTCGAAGACCTGATCCCGACGGGATATGCGTACATCTCGCACGTCGGCGGATCCTATGATCCTGGCACGGGCCTCTGGACCATCGGTGCCCTGGCGAATGGTGCGAGCCTCTCGCTCGCGATCACGGTCGAGGTGCTGCCCAGCGGTACCTACACCAACTACGCGCAGGTTGATGTGGTCAATGAACGCGACCCGGATTCGACACCCGGCAACGGCCCTCAGACCCCCGACGAAGATGACGACGATACGGCAGCAACCCAGCCGATCTTCGCCGTCGACCTTTCACTGACGAAGGAGGTCGACCTCTTCGAGCCAAGCGTGAATGACTTCGTGACCTTCAAGATCACCGTCAGCAACGCCAGCGGCTTCGCCGATGCAACCGGTGTCAAGGTCGAGGATCTGCTCCCCGCGGAACTCGACTTCGTCAGCAGCTCGGCGTCGGTCGGATCCTATGATGACGGAACAGGAATCTGGGAGATCGGCACGCTCGACAGCGGAACGAGCGCGACGCTCGACATCACCGCGGTCGTTACGCAAGAAGGATCCTTCGACAATCTGGCACAGGTCAGTCAGGCCGACCAGTCGGACATCGACTCGACGCCGGGGAACGCGCCAGGCGTATCGGAAGACGACGACGACACGGCGACCGTGGCGACACCGATCCCGCTCGCCGATCTCGTTGTCACCAAGACAGTCGACAATGCCGAACCAGCGGTGGGCGACCAGATCACGTACACGATCGTGGTTGAGAATGTCGGGCCCGATCCGACCACCGGCGTCGTACTCGAAGACGTGATCCCGACAGATCTCACCTACGTCTCCGACACCAGCGGCGGTGACTACGATGACGCAAGCGACGAGTGGGACATCGGCGCGATGAACGTCGGTGACATCGTCACGATGCAGATCGTTGTGATCGTCGAACCGACCGCCGCGGGGCAGTCGATCACCAATACTGCAACGATCACCGAGACCGACATCGAGGACCCGATCATCACCAACAACACGGATTCGGCTGACATTGACGTGATCGAGGCGACCATCGTCGAGCTCGGCTCGGCGTGCGAGGGCCAGGTCATCATCAACGAGATTGCATGGGCGGGAACTGCTGCCAGCACCGACCATGAGTGGATCGAGCTTCGCAACATCGGTGGATCCCCGGTCGACATCACCGGATGGACTCTACGATGGCGCAAGAAGCAGCCGGTCACGGAAGAGGACTACGAGTGGAAGTACATCGAGCTCTCCGGCGTGTTGGAAGCGAGCGGCGCTTCGGCCTGTGAACTCGCCGCCCGGGAGCCCGAGCCGGCGGTGGAGATCATCAAACGGACCACGGACAACGTCTCCTGGCTCGTACAGGCCAAGCCCGTTACGCTCGATGAAAGCTACCTGCTGCTCGAGCGCGTGACGGACGACACGATCCGCAACGTCAGTGCAGATATCGTCTACGACGAAACGGTGCCGTACACGATGGAACTCTCCGACGCAGGCGACATCGTCGAATTGCGCAACGCAAACGGCAATGTCGTGGACACCGCCAACGCGTACGCTTCGGCGGACGGATCCTGGCCCGCAGGGAGCGCGCAGACATTCGGCACGATGGAGCGAATCGACCCGCTGAAGCCCGACACCTATGACAACTGGCACACCAACCTCGGGATCATCACCTACGGTCTCGATGCGTCTGGCAAGCCTCTTGTTGCGACGGCTGATGCGATCAACTCGCAGACGCTCGAGGAACTCGAGTTCTTCCTCGATCTCGATCCGATTCGGATCGTCGCCGGCGGGAGGATCGAGGTCGGACTGGATCTCGCGCCGAGCGAACGCCGGGAGACCGGCTGGCCATGGATCCGCGTCACTCGCCCCGGCCTTGCTGAGCTTGCAGGCGAAGGCGGCATGGTCGAGGCACAACCCGCGTCGTATGCATTCGACAGCCGGTACAGCAATGACATCTACTGGCTCGGCATCGACACGTCGGGACTCCCGCCGGGCGACTACATCGTCTGGGCCGTCTACGGTGAGGGAGAGACGGTGCTCGTTCCGGTTACCGTCCTCTAGGAAAGCGGAAGCAGCGAGGCTCCGGACCTCAAGCCGGCCGGAGCCTCGTTCCTACCCTGCTGAGCGCGTTCGCTTTGCCTGGCAAGCTCTCGTACCATACCGACAATGAAGCCGAATGGATCCATCTCGGAGAAACACCTTGACAAGGAATCCCTCCGCCTAGGCTTTCTCGCCGGCGCCCGGCGCGTGATCGCCAGTCGCAAGGAACTTGATCGCATCAATGTTTTCCCCGTCCCGGACAAGGACACCGGGGCGAATCTCGCCGCAACGATGTCAGCAGTGATCCGACGGCTTACGCGACCTCACGCCTCCGTGACATCGGTGGGGGCGTCGATTACCGATGGAGCCCTGTCCGGAGCGCAAGGGAACGCGGGTGTCATCGTGGCACAGTTCCTGCAGGGGCTGTCTGAGGGGTTCTCGGATGCCGTCCACGTTTCGATGGAGCGCTTCGTCGGAGCGCTTCGTCACGCCGCGGCAAGCGCGCGCAAGGCACTCGCCCAGCCTCGGGAGGGAACGATCCTCACCGTCATCAGTGACGTCGCAAACCACCTCTCCGAGCGTGTTCACAGCCTGCCCGACTTCCGAAGCCTCATCGAAGAGGGCGTGCGCGAAGCGCGGGCGTCTCTCGCGCGAACGCCGGAGAAGCTCGAGGTTCTGCGGAGGGCGGGAGTCGTCGATGCAGGCGCTCTCGGTTTCGTGCGATTCCTGGAAGGCATTCGTGACTACTGGGTCGATGGCCGGGGCGGCGGAGGATCAATGGAGAGTGAAGAACTCTCGGACTCGGAGGACAAGGAGGCGGGACCGACCGCGACGGCGGGGCACGTCGACTTCCGATACTGCACCGAAGCATCGGTCGTCGGGCAGAGCATCGATCGCCAGGCCGTGATCGGTGCGCTGGTCCAGCTCGGCGATTCGGTCGTCGTTGCCGGATCCGACACGGAGATCCACGCCCATGCCCACAGCAACATGCCGGCCTACGTTCTCGAGGCGCTCGAGGAGTTCGGCGAGGTGCGCAACCCAAAGGTCGACGACATGCTTGCAGCGATCGACGGGCGCCTGACTCCGAGCGAGCGCGAAGGGTTGGTTCTGGTCACCGACTCCGCCTGCGATCTGCCCAGCGGAACGTACGTCGAGCATCACATCCATGTGGTCCCCGTTCGGGTGGCTTTTGGAGACGACTCGCTGCGAGATCGTGTCGATATCACGCCACGACAGTTCTATGCGCGATTGCAGCACGATCCCGCGTTTCCGACGACGTCTCAGCCGACGCCCTCCGACTTCCTCGCGACGTACCGTCACCTCGCGGCAACCTACGAGGGAATCCTCTCGGTCCATCTGTCGGCGAACCTTTCGGGAACCTATCAGTCTGCGCTGACCGCGGCGAGCACCGTCGCCGAGGAGACCGGCGTTCGGATCTCTGTCATCGATAGCCGTTCCGCCTCCGTAGCGGAGGGCCTTGTGGCATGGAGCATCGCGCGAGCCATCGAAGCGGGATGCGTACTCGAGGCCTGTGAAGCCATCGGTCGAGCGGTCGCTTCCTCTCTGGAGGTCTTCGTGTTCGTGCCGACAATCGAGGGGTTCGTCCGCGGTGGACGGCTTTCGCCGCTCAAGGGATGGATCTCCAATCTGCTCAGGCTGCGCCCGATCCTGACCGTGGAGGATGGCAAGCTTGTCCCCGGTGCGAAGGTGCTCGGCGTTGAGAGAGCGAAGCGTCACTCGGTAGGACTCGCCATCCGCAAAGCGGAACGAATGGCTGAGCCCGTCTTCTCGCTCAGTCATACCGCTGCGCCCGAGCTGGCGGAGTCGGTCGAACGTGACCTGCGGAAGCGGTTCCCGTCGGCCCTGTTCATGATTTCCGACACCTCTCCCGCAATCGGCGTACACGCTGGGCCTGGCGGCCTGGCCATCGGCGTTACCGATCTTGCCCCGATCGATCGGATGATCGCGGAGGCAACTGGAGAGGAGCCTGCGTGAATCTCGTCTACTACTTCGCACTCAGCTATCTGATCGGCGCCTTCCCCTCGGCCGTTGTGCTGGGGCGGATGCTCCGCGGCGTCGACGTGCGGAGGCATGGAAGCGGCAACGCGGGCGGGACGAACGCGTGGCGCGTCCTCGGCTGGAAGATCGGCGTGCCGGTAATGCTTCTCGACGTCGCCAAAGGGGCCATCTGCGCTGCTGGAATCTCGCGCCTTCCGCTCGGCCCGGTCCCGGTCGATCCGCAGACGTTGGCTGTGTTGTGTGGTCTCGTCGCGGTCCTCGGGCACGTCTTCCCGGTTTACATCGGCTTCCGCGGAGGCAAGGGCGTCGGTACGGCAGCGGGGATGCTCATCGCCACCGCGCCGATCCCGGTAGCATTCGCAGCCGCGGCCTTCGCGTTGTGCCTGTTCAGCTTCGGCTGCGTCAGCTGCGGGTCAATGCTCGCCGCGTGGACCGTCCCCGTCAGCATCCTCCTTCTGAACTGGCTCAGCACGATCCAGCATCCGCTTGTGCTCACGATCATCACGCTCGCTCTCGCGGTGTTCATCACAATCACCCATCGGAAGAACATCGGTCGGATTCTCCGACGAGAGGAGAAGACCTTCCCTCAGGTTCAGCTGTGGAAGCGATGGATCCGTCGCTGAGGCGGGTGCTTGAGATGTAGCGAAATCCCTCTGCTGTACAGCGTTTGACGCATGTCTGGTCGGGTGCTACAATCGGGCACGCACGTAGGAGTCACTCATGGAAAGAGACCCGCTCAAGGAAATGAGAAACCGAAACCTTCGCAACATCGCCTTCATCACGATCGTCGTCATCCTCGGCTTGATCCTGCTCCAGTCGTGGTTCGGCGGGAACAGCGATCAGAACGAGATCAGCTACAGCCTGTTCCGAACCTTCGTTGAGAACGGCCAGGTGGCACAGGTCACCATCAAGGACAATGTCGCCTCGGCGCTGATGGTCGATCAGAGCACGTTGACGGCCCGGTTGCCGGAGGACGTTAGCCTGTACCACGCGCTGCTCGACGAGCACGTGCCCGATGTCACCTACAAGCCGCCATCCAGCAGTGGCGTCTTCCTGTCGATCCTGATCTCGCTTCTTCCAATCGTCCTGCTGATCGGCGTCTGGATCTTCATCATGCGCCGGACGCAGACCGGCGGAGGTGCTCTCTCCTTCGGGCAGTCGAAGGCGAAGCTCGTCCAGCCCGATACAACGGAGATCACCTTCGACGATGTCGCGGGCAGCGTCGAAGTCAAGGAGGAAGTTGCCGAGATCGTCGACTACCTGAAGGATCAGAAGCGGTTCGTGAAACTGGGCGCGGAAATCCCGAAGGGGATCCTCCTCGTTGGCGCTCCGGGAACGGGGAAGACACTCCTCGCCAAAGCGATCGCCGGCGAAGCGAAAGTCCCGTTCTTCTCGATCAGCGGATCGGACTTCGTCGAGATGTTCGTCGGCGTCGGCGCCGCTCGCGTCCGTGATATGTTCGAGAAGGCGAAGGCGAGCGCGCCCTGCATCATCTTCATCGACGAGATTGACGCCGTCGGAAGGAAGCGCGGCGCCGGTCTCGGCGGGGGCCACGACGAACGCGAGCAGACGCTGAACCAGCTCCTCGCCGAGATGGATGGGTTCCAGTCGAACAAGGGGATCATCATCCTCGCGGCGACCAACCGCCCCGACGTTCTCGACCCGGCCCTGTTGCGGCCCGGTCGATTCGATCGCAGCGTCCAGGTGCCCTATCCGGCACAGAAGGATCGCGTCGAGATCCTCAAGGTGCATCTTCGAACGCGTCAGATCGCAGACGACGTCGATCCGGAGATCCTCGCCCGCAAGACCCCGGGGTTCGTCGGCGCCGACTTGCGAAACCTCTGCAACGAGGCGGCCCTACTTGCCGCGCGCCAGTCGAAGGACGTCGTCGAGATGGTCGATTTCGAGGAGGCGACCGACCGTCTCTTCCTCGGACTTCGACAGAGGAGCATTACCCCGACCGAGAAGGAACGACGCGTTACCGCCTATCACGAAGGCGGCCATACGCTTCTCGGGCACCTTCTCAACTCGGAGAGCACCATCGTGCACAAAGTCTCGATCCTCCCGCGATCTCACGGATCGATGGGCGTAACGCAGACGCTCCCGCTCGAGGAGCGCTGGATGCCAACGGAGTCCGAGTTTCGTGCGGTGCTCGTCAGGATGCTTGGCGGGCGTGCCGCCGAGGAGGTCGCGTTCGATGAGTTCACCGCCGGTTCGGCGGATGATCTGAAGCAGGCGACGCGCCTCGCGACGAAGATGGTCATCGAATGGGGGATGAGCGACGAGCTCGGTCCGATCAATCTCGGTCGAGAGCGTACGAACGTCTTCCTCGGCGAGGACATCATCAAGTCGAACGAGCACTCCGAGGAGATCTCGACGATCGCCGATCGTGAGATCCGCCGCCTGCTGACCAGCGCCTACGACAGGGCCAAGACGCTGCTCGCCGAGCACCGGGAGGCGCTCGACAAGCTCGCCGCCGAGATCCTCAAGCAAGAGGAGATCGCGGGCGATGAGCTGAGCGACCTGCTCAATCGCCTCGTCCCCGAGCCCGCCGCCGGATGACCCAATCCACGTCCAGCGAGGCTCGACGGCTGGTTCTCCTTGGCTCCACCGGGTCGATCGGATGCCAGACGCTCGACGTCCTCGATCGGCTACGCGAGGTCGGACATGTGCTTGATATCGTCGCGCTGGCCGCAGGCTCGAATCTCGACCGGCTCTGTCGGCAGATCGACACGTACTCCCCCGATGCCGTCGGCATTGCGTCGGAGAAGGACGCAAAGACGCTCAGGAAACGGTATCCGGGTCTCGAGGTTGTGTGCGGAGACGCGGGGCTCGTCCAGCTCGCCGGCCTCGAGGGGGCGGATGTGGTGGTCAACGCGCTCGTCGGCGCGGTCGGCCTTGCGCCAACCCTTGCCGCACTCGAACGCGGCAAACTTGTCGCGCTCGCCAACAAGGAGAGCCTCGTCATCGGCGGAGCGCTGGTGAAAGGATCGCTCGCCGAGCACGGGGGAACGCTCCTTCCGATCGACAGCGAGCACAACGCCCTCCTCCAGTGTCTGCAGGCAGGATCACAGGAAGAGGTGAGGCGGCTCATCCTGACCGCATCCGGGGGCCCGTTCCTCCGAGTATCTCGGCAGGATCTTGGCCGCGTCACCCCGGCTGAGGCGCTCAAGCACCCGAATTGGTCGATGGGTTCCCGGATCACGATCGACTCGGCGTCGATGGTCAACAAGGCTCTCGAGGTCATCGAGGCACACTATCTGTTCGACATGCCCTACGATGCGATCGATGTCGTCATCCATCCTGAATCGACGATCCACTCGCTGGTCGAATACGACGACGGCTCGATCCTCGCGGAACTCGCCGCCCCGGACATGAGAATTCCGATCCAATACGCGCTGACCTACCCCGCCCGGCCCCAAACCGAGCTCCCGCGTCTCGACTTGTCTTCGACGCTCTCCCTCCACCTCGAGCCGCTGGAGCCCGGACGATTCGCCGCATTCGACACGGTTCTGTCCGCCGCGGAGTTCGGCGGGACGGCACCCGCCGCCGCCAACGCCGCCGACGAAGTCCTCGTCGCGCGCTTCCTCTCTGAAGAGATCTCCTTCCCGGGCATCGCTGCCGGCTTGGCACGAGTGCTCGATCGATGGGAGCAGGGTCAGATGTCCTGCGATGGGGATCTCTCGCTCGACCGGCTGCTCGAAGTCGATGCCTGGGCACGCTCGGTCGCCGGCGGTCTCAGGGGCCTTTGACGCTGGAGTCGCGCCCCCACTCGGTTCGCAGTGAACCGACAAGGGCCCAGAGCGGTGTCAACCGGACGTAGGCTCCGTAAACGAGCACGCCGGTGAGCAGCGGCGCGAAGACAGTCAGTCCGACCGGACCACTTCTCACGCTCCACCGTACCAGCCATGTGAGCCCGGACAGTGTCAGACACCCCACCGCGATCAGTCCGAGATCGCGGAGAAGCCGGGGAAGTCTCACATCCGTTCGCAATCGCGGCCACAACAGCGCGCCCAACAGGATTGCACTCCCCCCGCCGGCGATTGCGGTCGCCAGCGCGAGCCCCGCTTCCTGCATCGACGAGACGAGCGCGAGATCGAGCGTGACGTTCAGCGCGACCGCGACAACCGACGCGGCAAGCGGAATCATCGTTCGCCCGAGCGCATAGAAGGCACGGGAGAAGACATAGACCCAGCCATACGGCAACAGACCGATGACGTAGAGGCTGAGGACGCGCGACGTCCGCAGCGTGTCGGCCGCGGTGAAGGACCCATGCTGGAACAGGAGCCGAATGACGTCGGTCCCAAGGATCAGCAGACCCGCCATTGCAGGCAACAGCACGAGCGCGCTTGCCACGACTCCATCAGCCAAGTACGAATAGAACCCTGCTTCGTCGCGCCTCGCCCACGCGGCAGAGAATCGCGGAAGGAGCGCCGTTGCGACACTGACGGCGAAAACGCCGAGGGGGAGCTGGAAGAGCCGCATTCCGTACTGCAGTGCGGAGATTCCGCCGTCGCCCAGGTGGCTGGCAAGCTTGTTGTCGACCAGCAGATTCACCTGGGTAACGGCCAACGCGAGGACGGCTGGCCCCATTAGGCGAGCGAGCCGCCGGATTCCGGGGTGGAGCGGAAGAAGCGAGAACCGGAATCGGAAGCCACAGCGCAAGAGGGCGGGGATCTGCGAGAGAAGCTGTCCGGCACCCCCTGCCAAAGCACCGATCGCCAAGCCCAGCACCGGCTGCTGGGGGAAGCGCGGTGCGATCACGAGCACGCCGAGGATCATCCCGACATTGAACCAGACCGGGGCGAGCGCGGCGGCAAAGAAACGATGCTGTGCATTGAGGATCCCCATGAAGACCGAGGCCAATCCGATCAGCGCGATGAACGGGAAGATGATACGTGTCAGCGTCGTCGCCAGCGCCAGCTTGTCGCCGTCGAATCCGCTCGCAAGGAAGGGCACGTAGCTCGGCGCAATCAGAATGCCGACCGCGACAACCACGGGGAAGAGCATGAGAAGCCAAGAGAGCACGTTGCTGGCAAATGCGCCGGCACTGTCGTGCCGGCGTGTCAGATCCGCTCGCGGATCTGGCGCAGGTTCCGTACTCGAGGACTCGTCACGGAAGCGTAGCTTGGTGTAGACGGGGACGAAGGCGGTGGAGAGCGCTCCCTCAGCCAGCAACTGGCGCAGAAAGTGAGGGACAAAAAACGCGATCAGGAATGCATCGTATGCAGCGGTCATCCCGAAGCGATCCGCAATCGCAACATCGCGAAACAGCCCGAAGACGCGTGAGATGCCTGTGGCAAGCGCAAGCAGCAGCACATCCTGTGCAAACCGCCTCATGGGGTCAGCGGCACAAGGCAGAGGGCCAGCGTGTAGGGTTCGGCGACACCCAGACGGTCGAAATCGTAGGCGTTTCGGACGGCAAGGGTCGATCGGCCAGCCTCACTGAGAACCGCGACATGGCGCACCGGGGCTTCCAGTCGGCCGAGGATCGCGAGGACGATCTCGGTCAGGTCCTGAACACCCTCAACCGAATCGCAGGACAGCGATAGCAGGATCATTCCTCCGTGCCAATCGGTGGCCAACGCGGCGCAACAGCCGGACGTGGCGGGAAGGACTCCCTCGGGAATGCCGTCTCGAAGAAGCATCGGTTCTGTCTCGAAGGCGTGCACAATCGTCCGCTCGCCGGCGCTCCAGTCGCACTCCAGCCGGATCGGGTCTCCGAGTTCGACGAGGGAGAACCTCGCCTTGGCTTCGCCGCTCGCGACAATCAGTGTTGCCGAGGAATCGGCGGACACGAACGGCCCTTCGTAGACGCTGACCACGCGATCGCTTCGAACCTTGATCACACGGAAGGATCCGGGAATTCCCCGGACGAGGGTCCCATCGTAGCCGGGCGTGTAGGCAACGGCTTCCCCGTAGACCATCGGACGGTTCACATCGTCGATTGGCAAGCTGCTGCCCGTATGCTTGGCACAGACCGTGAATGCCAGATCTCCTACATCCCAACGACCAAAGAAGTCCACCGTCAGAAGCTCACGCCCGGTTGAGTCGTTGATCAGCGGCACACTGTCGATCACCAGCACGGAGAGTGGCACGCCGTGAGGAATCACACCGATCGCCAGATCGGCTCCCGCTTCTCGAGCGATCGAATCGACGCGCTCCCCCGATCCGAGACCGGTCGTCGGATAGGCGGGGAGAAGACGGTATCGCGATCGCCATGCGTCAATCGTCAGGATGTCTGCATCGATCGAACCCGACTCGGAAGACAGACTCAGCTCGTGAAGCGTCGTCCCAACGGAGATGTCAATGATCGACTCGCGCTCCTCGAAGGCGGCCGGCTCGAGTCGAAGCGAGTAGTAGCCCGCAGCCTCATGTCGCACGACACGCAGCGCCGCCGGTTCCGCAAGGCGGACTGCTAATTCGGTGCGATTCCGCCCCGACGCGAGGAGCTGCACGCTCTCGAACCCGGGACCACCAAGTAGCGTCCTCTGCGAAGGAAGGTCGGAGCCGCAATTGGAGAGAGAGATCGATACCAGCCCCTCAGCCTCCGAATGCTCAACCAAATCAGGCGTGTAGCGGTCGAAGCGAAGGATGACTCGATCCGCATCCGCCTCGATCTCGAGAAGTGTGGCCCGTTCGGCCTCCACGTAGATCGCATCGCCAACGCGATGCACGGCTCCCTCGACAAGCCCTACCAACCACGAGAGCCAGGCGTAGCGGACTCCCTCTCGAAGGGAGAACACGTCGACATCGTACGTCGCACGCTGTCCCGCCCATCGCAGCAGGAACTCGTGGCTGTCATCCGATGGCTTGACATCGATACCGATCAACGCGCCGAACTCAACGAGCGGAACGAGCAGGGAATCCGCGTCGGCGATTGGGGGGGGCACAAGCGACACGGCCACGTCATTGACATAGATGGATGGATCGCTTGCATGACCAAGAAATGGGATGACGAGAAGGCAGCAGGCAATCATCCCCCCCATCATCCCGAACTTCATTCGAGGGCGGCTCCTCTCGTTGCCCTCGAAGGGCAGCTCCTCCGTCCTCGCCCTCGCGGGCTATTCCTTCTCCGTCCCCTCCTCAATCTCTGCACCCTCCTCATTCACGAGGATGCGCATCTCGACGGATATGTCCCTGTAGAGGCTGATCGTAACAGCATGCGGTCCGAGTGTCTCAATCGGGTGATCGAGCTGGACACGCGATGCCTCGATGTGCTCCCCCACAAGCTCTTCGATCTTCGCGGTGATGTCTTCCCCTCGAACGGAACCATAGAGCTTATCGTCATCGTGAGCCTTCCTCTCGAAGACGAGTGTCTGGTCCGCAAGCTTCCCTTTGAGGAGAGCGGCCCGCTCTTCTCGCTCGAGGAGTTCCGCTTCGTGCGCCGCTCGCTGCTTGGCGAAGCGAGCGACGTTGTGCTCCGTCGGCTCGACTGCCAGACCCTTGGGCAACAGGAAGTTCCGCGCATATCCGTCAGCCACGTCGACAATCGCGCCGATGTGCCCTAAATTCTCAACGTTCGAAGTCAAGAGTACTTTAGCGATCGCTATCACCTCTGCCTTTCAATCGCGTGATTGTAGAAAACCCGGTTGCCTACGTCAAACGGGGCCGGTTAGGACGCCCGATGGTATACTGGAACAATGACCGATCTAGCCCAGTGGATGAGGAACCGCGACCACGTGCTGATCATGGGAGTCCTCAACACCACGCCCGACTCGTTCTACGACGGTGGCCGGTACGATACGTTCGACCGTGCCGTTGAGCGCGGACTTCGAATGGCCGCCGAGGGAGCCGACATCCTCGACATCGGCGGGGAGTCGACCCGCCCGGGATCGCATCCCATCTCGGCACAACAGGAGATCGACCGGGTCGTCCCGGTACTCGAGGCGCTTCATGCCGAGACGGATGCCGTGCTTTCGATCGATACCATGAAGGCCGCGGTCGCCCGCGAGGCTCTCGCCGTGGGAGCAACCCTCGTCAACGACGTCAGCGCCCTGCGCTTTGACTCCAAGATGCCACCGTTGATTGCGGAGCGTGATGCGTATGTCATCCTGATGCACATGCTCGGCACCCCCGACTCGATGCAGAAGGCCCCCGCCTACGACGACGTGATCGAGGAGATCGCCGACTTTCTCGACGAGCGGCGCCGCGTGGCGGAGGGCGCGGGGATCGCGCACGATCGGATCGTCCTCGATCCGGGGATTGGTTTCGGGAAGACGTCGGCGCACAATCTCGCAATACTTCAGAGTGTCCGGCGATTCTCAAGAACCGGCTCGCCGGTGATGATCGGTCTGTCGCGGAAGTCGTTTCTCGGCGCAATCCTCGGCGTTCCGGCGGGCAGCCGCCTGGTCGGGACGATCGCGGCAAACGCAATCGCGGTCCTGAACGGGGCTGACATCCTGAGAGTCCACGATGTGAAGGAGGGACGGCAGGCCGCCGACGTAGCGGTGCGCCTACGCACACAGAATGCTTGAACTCGCGAGGTTCCTCGACTCCCCGGGGCGTCGCCTGCCGATCGACCTCATGCTTCCTGGCGGAACGCTCGGCCCTGACGACGTACGCCGCGTCGAGAGCGTCCGCGTGCTGGGCGAAGCCTTCGCCCAGCACGGCATGCTGTTCGTCCAGGCGACGCTCGAAGCGAAGGTCGTGCAGCCCTGCGCCCGCTGTCTCGAGCCCGTGACAACCGAGCTATCGATCGTCGAGGAGATCGAAATCCCGATCGCGCCTACCGCGGAATCGGTCGACATGACGCCGGATGTCCTGCGTTTGGTGCTCTCCTCGCACGATCCGATCGTCATCTGCCGACCGGACTGCCGCGGACTCTGCCCGGTTTGCGGAGCCGATCTCAACGCGGAACCGAACCATACGTGTCTGAAAGACGACGATCGGACGACATTGAAGGATCTGCTGACATGAGCCGGGGATCAATCGCAATCGGCTTCGATCCGGGCCTTGCCATCACCGGGTACGGTGTCGTGCGCGAGCGCGATGGTGGGCTGGAGATCGTCGCCGGCGGCGTGATCCAAACAGAGAAGGGAACCGCCCGCCCCGATCGGCTGCGTGAGCTTCACGACGAGGCCCAGGCACTCATCGCCGAGCATCGCCCCGACGGCATCGCGATCGAGGAGGTCTTCTTCGCTACGAACGCCAAGACGGCAATGCGAACGGCCGAGGCTCGTGGTGCCCTGCTGCTCGCAGCCTCAGGTTGGCCGGTTCGCGGATACACGCCGCTTCAGGTCAAGAAGCGCGTCACCGGTTATGGAAGGGCCCCAAAGGCACAGGTTCAGGCAATGGTCAAGCGGCTGCTCTGTCTTGCCGATATACCGAAGCCGGATGACATGGCGGATGGCCTGGCACTCGCCCTCTGCTTCCTCCTGGAGAATCGGGGGGTGAGTCAGCCGGATGACATCTACGTATGAGCAACTGCTCCGAGTCGATCACCCGCTCGAGGAGGGACGCGTCCTCCTGATCGACGGACACTCACTCGCCTATCGCGCGTACTACGGAATGCCCGAGTTGTCGACACGATCCGGTCAAGCAATACAGGCTGTATACGGGTTCTGGACGATTCTGCTGAAGCTGATCCGCGAGCGTCCTTCCGCCTACACCGCCGTCGTCTTCGATGCCGCTGGGCCGACCTTCCGGCACGAGCTCTTTACCGAGTACAAGGCAACCCGCAAACCGATGCCCGACGACCTGGCATCGCAGTTTCCTCTCCTTGAGCGGATGCTCGCCGCGCTCGGGATCCCGGTCTTCTCGGTTCCCGGCGTCGAGGCAGATGACGTGCTCGGCACGATTGCTCTTGCCGCCGCGAAGGAAGGCCTCCACACGCTCATCGCCACGAGCGACAAGGACATGGCCCAGCTCGTCTCGGATCGCGTTTCTCTGTTGCGCCCCAGCGGGCGTAGGTTCGACTCCTCACAACGCGTGCTCGACCCAACGGCCGTCGAAGAGAAGTACGGCGTCCCGCCGGAACGGATTGTCGACCTGCTGGCCCTCGTCGGGGACGCGTCGGACAACGTCCCCGGCGTCCCTGGAGTCGGAGAGAAGACCGCGGCCAAACTGATTCACGAGTACGCCACGCTGGAAGAGGTACTCGATGCGGCCGATGAGGTTCGCAACAAGCGCGTATCGGAGAATCTCAGGGCGCATCGTGAGGATGCGCTGCTTGCACAGGAACTCGTGACGCTGAAGACCAACGTGGATGTCGGCGACGTGCCCGAGGCCTGCCGAGCCCGGGGAATCGACGTGAGTGCCCTTTCGAGCTTCCTCACGGAGGTCGAGTTCGTGAGCGCCCTCAACGAGATTGAGCTGGATGCGGCAGCCACATCGTCCATCAGGGCTACACCCGACGAGCGGCAGGCGGACTACAGGACGATTCTTCATGAGAAGGACCTCGCAACGCTGATCGGCAGACTCGGGGAGGCAGAGCGGATCTCGCTTGACCTTGAGACAACGAGCCTCGATCCGATGCAGGCGAAGATCGTCGGGATTGCACTCTCTTCGGCACCGTTCGCTGGCTACTACATCCCAATCGCGCATGAGGGACTCGATGCACCGAAGCAACTCCCCATTGGGGATGTGTTGGACGCGCTTCGACCGCTTCTCGAGGGAGACACACCGGAACTCATCGGGCAGAACATCAAGTATGACCTGAAGATCCTGATGCGATACGGCATCGTTCCGCGGGGCATCGTGTTCGATTCGATGGTCGCGTCCCACCTGTCCCATCCGGAAGAACGCAGGCACGGCCTCGATCAGATCGCGCTCTCCTATCTCGGCTATCGCATGATGACGTATGAGCAGGTCGCGGGGAAGGATGGCGCCTTTGCAGCCGTTCCGATCGCGCAAGCAACCGTCTATGCCGCCGAGGATGCAGAGATCGTCCAGCGTCTCCACGAACCACTGCTCGCCGAACTCCGAGAGAAGGAGGCGATGAAGCTCTATCGAGACGTCGAGATGCCACTTCTTCCGGTGATCGCGCGGATGGAGCACGCGGGAATCCGTCTCGATCCCGCGGTGCTCGAGGAGCAAGGGGCGGAGATCCGCGCTACCTTACAGGTGATCGAGGCCGACCTGATGGATATCGCGGGGGGGGCGTTCAATCCGAACTCGCCGAAACAGGTTGCCGAGATCCTGTTCGACAGGCTCGGCCTTCCAGTCATCGAGCGCACGAAGACCGGCCCATCGACCAGCGCTCGCGTTCTGGCGGAGCTGGCGATTCAGCACCCGCTCCCCGGGAAACTGATCGAGTATCGCGAGCTGCGCAAGCTGCTCAACACGTACATCGATCAGCTGCCGGACGCGGTGAACCCCGCGACCGGCCGGATCCATACCACATTCCATCAGGCAGCGACGGCGACGGGCCGCCTATCATCGTCGAATCCGAACCTTCAGAATGTACCGACGCGTACAGAACTCGGCGGCCGAATCCGCAAAGCGTTCGTTCCGAAGGAGGGTTCGGGCTTCATCGCAGCCGACTACTCTCAGATCGAGCTTCGCCTGCTGGCGCATCTCTCGGGGGACCAGCAGCTGATCCAAGCATTCCGCGACGAGCTGGATCTCCACCGATTGACCGCGAGCCGTGTGTTCGAGGTTTCGGAGGATGATGTAACCGACGAGCAGCGCAACACCGCCAAGCGGATCAACTTTGGAATTCTGTACGGGATCAGCCCCTACGGCCTCGGGAAGGATCTCGGGATTCCGCAGAGCGAGGCCAAAGGGTACATCGATCGCTTTTTCGGCGCCTATCCCGATGCCAAGGCATTCATCGACCATCTGATTGAGTCGGCAACCGAGCGAGGCTATGCGGAGACGATTCTCGGCCGGCGGAGGCCGCTGCCGAACCTCAGTTCCCGGAATGCTCCGAGGCGAAACTACGACCGCAGAAACGCCGTCAATACACCGATTCAGGGTGGCGCAGCCGACCTGATCAAGCTCGCGATGATCGAGATCGACCGAGAACTCGCCGCAGACGAGCGCGCGCGGATGATCCTCCAGATCCACGACGAGCTGATCTTCGAGGTCGAGATGCCAGCGATCGATGCGACCATCCCGGTCATCCGGGATATCATGGAGAACGTGCTCTCTCTGCGTGTCCCGCTTGTCGTCAAGGTGTCTCGGGGAGCCGACTGGAGTCAGATCTAGGCAGCCCACAGACGGTCCGACATTCGTTCCCTGATCGGGCCGCGAATGAGCATCGCGTTTGGGGCTTGGTTCCTGACCGCGAAACGATTGATTGGCGACCGTGTAAGTCGTAGCGCATGGCGCGACGGAGGCAAACATGACGAGACAGATCCTGCCTATCGCCGTCCTTCTGCTTGTTGCAGTGTGCGGCTACGGCGTATCGGCTCAACCCGATCTTATTGTGGCCGATATCGGCTTCGTCCCCGCGACACCGATCGCCGGAGAGATGACAACGATCGTGGCCACCCTCGAGAACATCGGGTCCGCGAACACCGGGCAACCCTTCTATGTCACGTTCGAAGTCGATGGGCGGGAAGTTGATGTCGTGATGGTGGCCCGCGGATTGGGCGCCGGTCGGACGGCTCCGACCACCGTCTCGTGGCACGCGGCAGCCGGGACCCACGTTGTGCGAATCCTGGTGGACGACCCGTTCGACCGAGTCGCCGAATCCGACGAAAGCAACAACAACCTCACAAGGACCGTCCACGTGGCGCTCAGCAATGTCGCCACGGACGCTCTAGCGCCGTTCAAGGTGGCAGTCGCGCGCTTCGACGACCTCAGCGGCTCCCCGTTCATCAACGTCGGCGAGGGCGTCGCCGACAAGCTGATCGAGCGCTTGATTGCCGTCGGAATCCGGGTACTGGAGCGATCGGAGCTCGAAGCGATCATGCGAGAACACGGACTGAATCCCGCGCTGTCGAGCGACATCTCCATCGCAGGGCAGCTTCTCGGCGCAGACCTGTTGATCGTCGGCTCCGTTACGGATGTTGACGTCCAGGAAGTCTCCTTCAGCTTGGGCTTCCTCAGCCTCAACAACGCCGCCGTCGACGTATCCGTCTCCGCGCGTGTAGTGAACGTTGCCACATCGGAGATCCTGTCCGCGTTCTCCGTCGAGGGATACGATGAGGGATCAACGGGATTCTCCATTGACATCGGGCAAGTGCTGGGCTACCTTCAGGCCACCCCGACACCTACCTGCATCCCGGGATTCCTCCCCCAGGAGGCGTGGTATAGCATCGGAGAGTCGATCCCGTTGAGCTACCAGAACCCGGGGGCCTCCGCGTGGTTCGGGGTGGAGATCTACACCGCCACCGGCACCTTCCTGAAATGGCTCGGATGGGAGTACATCGACATCGGCGACTGCGGCGATTGGGTCTGGGATCAGAAGAGTGCCGCGGGATTCCAGATGAGCCCGGGGATCTACACGGCAAAGCTGTGGAATGGCGCGGCGTACGTCGAGACGGTCGACTTCCAGATCCGCCCCGGCTTCAGCTTGATCATCCCACCAGTCGATGAGATCACCGTCGGGACAGAGCAGTTCAGTGAGACGGTGGTTGGCACGGCGCTCGATCAAGCACTCGATCAGTTGACCGCTTCGATCCTCCAATCGATGGAGCAGCTGGCTCCAATGCTTCTCGTGCAGAAGGAGTCGCTCCTCGGTGCCCTCGACGAAGCCCCTGCGCATGAGCGTACCGGGCAGATCGCAGCCATCCTTCCAGATGGGCGACTGGCGATCAATACCGGCGCGTCGGACGGCATCACGCGTGGCGAGTTCTTCGAGGTTCTCCACGTCGCGAATGTGGTTGTCGATCCGCGGACACAGGAGATCCTCGCCTACGATGTGCTTGGCGTGAAGGGCGAGATCGTCGTGACCGAGGTTCGCGATCTGGTGTCCTACGCGGTCCCCACAAGTGGGTTCGTCGCCGAGATCGGCGACATCGTCCGCCGGCTCGTGCCGTAGCTCGCATTCGCTTTCTAGACTCGATAGACTCGATCCAATGACTCGACGGATCGCGAGTACCCTCAGTGTTGCTCTCTTCGCCGCTCTGTTCTCCTGCGCAGTCTGCGCCGCGCCTTGCCGCTCGATCGGCGCTCGCTTCATCATCCCGCTCGGCGGACTTCCCGTGGTGTTCGGACTCGAAGCAACCGCGGAGCTCGGTTCTCTCATCGGGTCGCTCTCGTTCTTCCTCTCGCTTCGCGGGGACGCCCTGTTGCTCGCAAGCTTTGATCTTCCATTGGACGCGAGCAATCCGGGCACATGCCTCCGTGTGACGGGAGGGCTCTACGACTTCGATCCGACGCCGGCACTGCCATCCCTCACCGGTGGCGTTGGGATTTCCTACTACGGTTCTCCTCTCGGATGGTTCGGGTATTCGTTCGCGGGGGAGTTCCTCTATCCCCTGGCGTTCCCGCTTCCGATGTTCTCCGTCGGTGGCGGATGGATGAGTCCATGAACAGGTTGTTCGGAACAGATGGCGTGCGCGGCGTGGCAAACCAGCTGCTGACGCCTGAGCTCGCAATCTCCTTGGCCCGTGCCGCCGCGGCCGTTCTCGCGCCCGAAGGAGGGCGAGCAATCATCGGCCGCGATTCGCGAAACAGCGGCCCGATGTTGGAGGCTGCGCTCGCCTCCGGGTTCGCCTCCGCAGGTCTCGACGTATGCCTCGCCGACGTCATTCCCACACCGGCCATCTCGTTTCTCATCAAGGATGAGCGGGCCCATCTCGGCGCCGTGATTTCCGCCTCCCACAATCCACCCGAGGACAACGGCATCAAATTCTTCGACCGACGGGGTATGAAGCTGACGATGGATCAGGAAATGGAGATCGAGAGAGCTCTTGAGCGCGCGTCGCCCCCCGCACGCGCCGTCGGTCGGCTCACACTGCTGGAGGCAGCCGCGACACGCTACGCCGCGTTCTTGACGGGCGCGATCGACGTAGAGCAAATCGATCTCTCCGGTACGTCCATCGTCGTCGATTGCGCCTACGGGGCAACCGCGACGATTGCGCCGCGCGTGCTCCGCCATCTCGGCGCCGCGATTATCCCGCTTCACGCAACGCTCGACGGAGACAGAATCAACCAGGATTGCGGCTCGACCCACTTGGAGCCGGTGACGGCAGCGGTTCTCGAGCGGGATGCGGACCTGGGAATCGCGTTCGACGGGGACGGAGATCGCGTCATGCTCGTCGCCGCCGATGGCACTGCAATCGACGGAGATCGGATGATCGGGATCGCCGCTGCGCATGCGCACGAACACGGGAGGCTATCGCCGGCGGCCGTGGTGACGACCGTTATGTCGAATCTGGGGCTCGAGCGATGGCTCGCGACGCGGGGCATCGAGATGGTTCGCACGCCAGTCGGTGACCGATTCGTCTCTCACATGATGCACGAGCGCCGGATCCAAGTCGGCGGCGAAGCATCGGGACACATCATCTTCTCGGACTTCTCGCCCACCGGGGACGGGATTCTCACCGCCGTCAAACTGCTCGAGATCGCGCACGAGCGGCATGCATCGCTCGGTGACTTGGCGGCCTCGATCACCCTCTATCCGCAGATCCATCGGACGATCCCGTGCAAAAACCCGCGCCAGATCGAGACGCACCAAGCGCTCCGCCGTGCAATCGTCAAAGAGGAATCGGCGCTCGGAGAACGGGGGCGCATCGTCGTGCGCGCTTCCGGCACACAGCCGATCCTTCGGCTGATGGTCGAGTCGGAGGACGAGTCCCTCTGCGGCGAAGTCGTCGGGCGACTGGCAGCCACAGCTCACCAGGCGATTGGCTATTCGTCGGCGTCGGCTTCCTCAAACGGGTATTTCAACATGGGATGACGCGCAGCGCGCGTCTGATCGAGACGTCGCAGCGGTGCCTCGAGCGGTGCCTCTCGGAGCAACTCCGGATGCTCCCGCGCCTCGACAGCGATTCGCTCCATTGCCTCGACGAACCGGTCGAGCGATGCTTTGCCCTCCGTCTCCGTGGGTTCGATCATCAGCGCTTCCTTGACAATGAGTGGGAAGTAGATCGTCGGCGGATGCATCCCGTAGTCAATCAGCCGCTTGGCAATGTCGAGCGTCGTGACGCCCTCCGCCACACCCTTGCCCGAGAGGACGAATTCGTGCTTGCAGAGCCGATCGTAGGGAAGCGGGTAGATTGATCCAAGCTTCGCTTGGACGTAGTTCGCGTTTAGGACGGCGTTCTCCGCCACAGCGCGAAGTCCCTCGTCTCCCAGCTGGAGCAGATACGCGTACGCCTTCACGGCCACAAGGAAGTTTCCGCAGTAGCCATGGACACTGCCGATCGAATCGGGATGATCCCATCCGAGCCGATAGCCCTCCGTGCCGCCCTCGATGCGTGGCACGGGAAGGAAGTCTGCCAGGCGCTCCGAAACGGCGATCGGTCCGGCGCCCGGCCCGCCCCCGCCGTGGGGCGTCGACAGCGACTTGTGGAGGTTGAAGTGGAAGACGTCCGCACCCATGTCTCCCGGGCGCGCCACGCCGACGAATGCATTGAGATTCGCCCCATCGAAGTAGCAGAGCCCGCCCGCCGCGCGGACGCGTTCGGTGATCTCGCAGATTTGCGTCTCGAACAGCCCGAGCGTATTGGGAACCGTAAGCATGATCCCGGCGACCGTATCGTCGAGCCTTTCTTCCAGCGCATCGAGATCGACCAAGCCACGCTCGTTCGAGCGAACCTGGGCGACATCGAATCCCGCGACCGCCGCGGACGCGGGGTTGGTTCCGTGCGCTGAGTCAGGGAGCAAAATCCTTCGGCGTTTCGTCTCCCCCCGCACCTCGAAGTACTTCTTGAACAAGAACAGGCCTGTCAGTTCACCATGTGCGCCGGCAACCGGCTGCAATGAGATATCGGCCATTCCGGCGATCCCCCGAAGATGTTCGGAGAGCTCCGCCAGCAAGGCGAGCGCTCCCTGTGTACTCGAGACCTCGGCACCCGGGTGGAGCCCGGCGAATCCCGGAAGCCGCGACAGGTCCTCGTTCACCTTCGGGTTGTACTTCATCGTGCAGCTCCCGAGCGGATAGAACCCGTCGTCGACGCCGTAGTTGAGCTTCGAGAGCGCCGTGTAGTGGCGGGCAATCAACGGCTCCGCAAGGTTCGGGATGCGCGGCGCCTTCTTCCGAAGGAGACCGCTTTCGATACCGACAGTCGCTCCCGGAACGTCGGACTCGGCGAACAGCCCAGCCTTCCCTTCTCGGCATTCGCAGTCGAAGATCGTCCTCACTTCACACCTCGCAGTACGTCGACCAGCCGGTCGAGCTCCGCCACGGTGCGCTTCTCCGTCACCGCGAATCGCAGCGCCCTTTCGATGCCCAGACCGCGGAGCTCTTCGGGATCGGTCACGAGGAATCCCGCATCGCGGAGTACCTCGCGAAGCGCTCCAGGATCGCCCGGGACCTCGATTGTGAACTCGTTGAAGAAGTCGGTATCGAACACCAGCCGGTAGCCCTCAATCTCGGTGATCTGGTCGGCGAGGTAGTGTGCCTTCTGCGCGTTGAGTCCCGCGACATGCTTCAGGCCCTCCGCGCCAACACTCGCCAGATAGACGGTCGCCGCCAACGCGCAGAGTGCCGAGTTGGTGCAGATGTTCGATGTCGCTCGCTCCCGCCGGATGTGTTGCTCCCGTGTCTGCGCAGCCATGGCGTAGCCGATCTTGCCTTCGGCGTCGACGGTCTGTCCCGAGATCCGACCGGGCATCTGGCGAATGTGCTCCTGTCGTGTGGCGAACAGGCCGAGCAACGGCCCGCCCATCCCCATCGGGAGGCCGAGTGGCTGTCCCTCGGCGACGACGATATCGGCCCCATCGTCGCCCGGCGGACGGAGAATCCCAAGAGAGATCGGATTCGCCGCGACGATCAGCAGCCCGCCGCCGAGCCTCTCCTTCAGGCCGTCCAGCAACTCGATCACTCCGAATGTATTCGGCGATTGAAGGACCAACGCGGCAGGCGCCTCGGGCAGTGCATCGTGATCGATGCGTCCGCTCTCCGTGTAGGGGATCTCGACCGTCTCGATGTCGGCTGCCCAGCAATAGGTGTCGAGCACGCGACGGACATTCGGATGGAGCGCCTTCGAGACCGCGACGATCCCTTCACGCCGGATCCGCTTGGCCATCAGCACGCCTTCGGCAAGCGCGGTCGCACCGTCGTACATCGACGCGTTGGCGACATCCATCCCGGTCAACTCGCAGACGAGCGTCTGGAACTCGAACATCGCCGTCAGCGTGCCTTGGCTGATCTCCGGCTGATATGGGGTATAGGCGGTGTAGAACTCGGACCTGGAAAGCACGTGGCCGACGATGCTCGGGACATAGTGATCGTAGATGCCCCCGCCGAGAAGGCAGACAGCTTCGTGCGCCGTGTTCCGCTCGGCAAGCGTCTGGAGGGCTTCGACGACCTCCTGCTCACTCTTCGGCTGAATCCCAAGCGGCTCGAACCGGTCGAGGATGTCCTGCGGGATGTCCGAGAACAGCTCCTCCATCGAACCGACACCGATCGCCGCGAGCATCTCGCGACGATCGTCACTCGTGTTCGGAATGTACCGCATCCCCGCTAGCCTTCCGCGAGGAATGCTTCGTAGCCGGCGGCGTCGAGAAATGCGCTCTCGTCGATCGGATCGGTGGATTCGATCACCGCGAGCCACCCCGTCTCGTGGGCTGACTGGTTCACGGCTTCAGGCGTCGATTCCAGTTCGCTGTTGACCTCGACGACGGTGCCCGCAAACGGCGCGTGCACTTCGCCGACCGCCTTGACCGATTCGACGGTCGCCAGGTTCTCGCCGACAGCGAAGGCCGTGCCGACGGTCGGCAGCTCGACAAACACAATGTCACCGAGTTCCTCCTGAGCGTGATGAGTGATTCCGATACGAGCGCGATTTCCTTCGATCCGAAGCCACTCGTGATCCTTCGTGTAGCGGTACTCTGCCGGATAGGCCATGGCTCCTCCTGCGTGCTGTGAGAATTCGGCGCCGATTATACGAGCGGGGCGATGAGGCAGCCACCATCGTGCTCGCGTCCAGCGTGAGCACGCGCGCGGGCTAGAACGGCGTGCTGCCGGAAGCGTCGTCCCAGGTCATCGGATAGAAGCTGGCGTAGGCCTTGTGGAAGTTGACCTTCACCCGTCCCAGCGGCCCGTTTCGCTGCTTGGCGATGATGATCTCGGCCTCGGATGCGGCACCCTGCCCGGGGTTCGGGTTGTCCTGATCCGGCTGTTTGTAGTAGTCCTCGCGGTAGATGAAGATGACCACATCCGCGTCCTGCTCGATCGCGCCGCTTTCTCGAAGATCCGCCAATCTCGGGTACTTCTTCTCTCGCTGCTCGACAGCTCGGTTGAGCTGGCTGACCGCGATGACAGGCACGTTGAGTTCGCGGGCGAGGCGTTTCAGCGATCGGGAGATGTGCGCAATTTCCTGCTCTCGAACATCGGTTCTAACCGATCCTTCGACCAGCTGCATGTAGTCGACAATCACCATGTCGAGGCCGTGCTGAGACGCCATCCGCCGGGCCTTGGCTCGGATCTCGAGGATCGATGAGCCAGGCGTATCGTCGATGATGATCCTCGACTTCTGGAGCTTGCTCGCCGCCATTGCGATGTCTCGCCATTTCGCCGCGGGTATGTATCCTCCGCGCAGACGATGGAGACTGACCTTCCCTTCGCCGCAGAGCAGGCGTTCGAGCAGTTGCTCCTTCGCCATTTCGAGTGAGAAGATGCCGACACTCACTTTCTCCCGGACCGCGACGTGTCTCGCCAAGGCAAGCGCGAAACTCGTCTTCCCGGTTCCCGGACGGCCTGCGACGATGAGTAGATCTGACCGCTGGAGCCCCGAGAGCATCTCATCTAGGCGCGGGAACCCGGTGGAGAAGCCGCTCACTGTGTGACGGTTCGGGTCCCGATGCAGCTCCTCCAGCGTGTCGATGTGTTCGTAGAGGAAGTCGCTCACGAGTACATACGAGCCCGCGGAGTCACGGCTCGAGATGTCGAAGATCAGGGACTCCGCCTTGTCGAGGATCTCGTCTGTCTCGCTGACCTCGTCATAGCCGATCTCGGAGATTCGTCCGCCCGCCTCGATCAGCGCGCGGAGCGTCGCCTTCTTGCGAACGATCTCCGCATAGTATTCCAGGCTCGCCGTGGTGGTCACGCGGTCAAGGAGTTCGTTGAGGTACATCCGCCCGCCGGCCCGCTCCATCTCGCTCCGCTCTTCGAGTCGGTTGGCGAGGCTTACGACATCCGCCGGTTCTCCGCGGTCGAACAACTCGCGGATCGTGCGGAAGATGACGCGATGGCGGCGCTGATAGAAGTGCTCCGGAAGCAGCTTCTCGACGAGGATCGGAATCGTTGCCTGCGGTTCGAGAATCGCCGAACCGAGCACAACTTGCTCCGCTTCGAGATTCCTCGGCAGCTCACGCACGTCCGATCGGCTGGTTGGGGGTGTCTCGGTCCGTCGCATCGATCCTCCAGGGCCCCATTATACGGGCGCATCGACTCGCCGCCGAATCGGGCCTCAACCCGGTTGGGGATTGCGGTAGCGGTGGGCGTTGGCTATACTTCCGCACGATCCCTGCCAATCACAACTCGCGGGGACAACGGAGGATGATGTGGAAGTACTAACGATGAAGGAACTGCTCGAAACGGGTGTTCATTTCGGGCATCGAACCCGGAAGTGGAACCCGAAGATGGCGCGCTACATCTTCACCGAGCGCAAAGGGATCCACATTATCGACCTGGAGCAGACGGTCGATCTCTTCAAGAAGGCCTATTACTTCGTGCGCGATCGCGTCGGCGAGAACGCCGAAATCATGTTCGTTGGTACGAAGAAGCAAGTGCAGGCAACGATCGCCGATGAGGCAGCGCGCTGCGGCGCCCACTACGTCAACCGTCGATGGCTCGGCGGGACGCTGACGAACTTCGGCACGATCAAGCAATCGATCGAGCGGATGAAGAAGATGGAGATGATGGTCGAAGATGGGACCATCGACGCGCTTCCGAACAAGGAAGCGAGCAAGATGCGTCGGCGACTGGCAAAGCTGGTCCGCAATCTTGACGGCCTGCGGAACCTCGAGCGGAAGCCCGATCTGATGTTCGTGATCGATCCCGATGTCGAGACCAGCGCGGTCCGCGAGGCGAACATCCTCGGAATCCCGATCATCGCGATCGTTGACACAAACTGCGATCCGGATCCGATCGACTTCCTGATCCCTGGGAACGACGACGCCATCAAGGCGACGAAGCTGATCACCGCACGCATTGCCGATGCAGTCATCGAGGGCCGCGAAGGCCTGCAGGGCGAACAGGCCGAGGCAATCGCCGACAGCACCGACGAGACCGAAGAAGCCGCACTCGATGCCGAGGAGGCGGCGGAAGAGGCATCGGAGGACGTCGTGGCCGAGGATGCCGCAGCCGTCGCCGTCGAAGATGCCGTCACGGCAGAGGCTTCCGAAGAGCCGTCGGATGAAGCAACGGAAGACGGCCCGGCGGAGGACGAGAAGCCTGCAGAGGAACCGGCCGAGCCGGCGGAGGACGAGACGTCTGACGAAGAGGCTCCCGCCAAAGAGGAAGCCGTCGCCATCGAGGGTGCCGCAGCAGAGGACGAGCCAGAGGATGAGTCGGCCGATGACGAGCCTGAGGAAACCACCGATGACGACGATTAAGACGGAAGACATCAAGCAGCTGCGAGACGAAACGGGCATCGGCATGATGGACTGCAAGCGTGCCCTGACCGAGGCGGGCGGTGACATCGAGCGCGCCAAGGAGATCCTTCGCGAGCAGGGCCTCGAGCTGATGGAGCAGATCGGGCGCGAAGCGAACGAAGGGCGAGTTGTCTCCTACGTGCATCACACCGGAAAGGTCGGCGTGCTCGTCGAACTCGCCACCAACACCGACTTCGCGGCCAACAGTGCCGAGTTCCTCGCGTTCGCCAACGACGTCGCGATGCACATCGCCGCCGAGGCACCGACCTATGTCGCACCCGAGGACGTTCCGGCGGAAGCGATCGACGAGGCGAATGCCGAGTTCCGGAAGAGCCTCGAGGAGCAGGGGAAGCCGGCGGAGATCATCGAGAAGGCACTCGAAGGACGCGTCAAGAGCTTCTACAAGGATGCGTGCCTGACCAAACAGCCGTTCATCAAGAACCCGGAGGTCGCAATCGAGGACATGCTCGCCGATCTGCGGACCAAGACGGGCGAGAACATCCAGATCAAACAGTTCGCCCGATTCGAAATCGAGGGCGCAGGATGCGCGGATCCCCTCGCCGCTGCCTCGTAAAGCTCAGCGGAGAAGCCCTCAAAGGGGTGGAAGGTGCGTTCTCTCCCGATGCGCTGAATCGCATCGCGGAGGAGATCGCACCTCTTTCTTTGGAGATCGCGATCGTCGTCGGAGGCGGCAACGTCATTCGCGGCGCGAAGAGCCCATGGCTCGGGCGCGTCCAGGCCGACACACTCGGGATGCTGGCAACGGTGCTGAACGCCCTTGCGCTCAAGAGCTACCTCGAAGCCGCCGGACGAACCGTCATCATTCAGTCGGCCGTCCATACGGAGCTCACCGATTCGATCGCCCCTCGGAAGGCGGTTGCGGCTCTCGAAGCGGGTTGGATCGTGCTCTTCGCCGGTGGGACGGGGAGCCCGCTGGTAACGACCGACACGGCCGCGGCGATTCGCGGCGTCGCAGTCGGCGCCGACCTCCTCGTCAAGGGCTCGAACGTCCCCGGCGTCTACGACAAGGACCCCTCGGAGCACGCGGATGCAACGCTCCTCCACGACGTCTCCTACGACGAGTATCTCAGCCATCGGTACGGCGTGATGGACCAGGTCGCCGTCGAGATCTGCCGGGAGCACGGCCTGCCGATCGAGGTCTTCGATCTTGCCGAGCAGAAGGCGCTGGCCCGCATCGCTGCCGGCGAACGGGTCGGCACTCGAATCGGGGCGTAGCCCCGATTCGTCACGGAATGGGCTTCGTGAGCGCCGCCTTGCAGGCGCGCTCACGTTACGGAATGGGCGATAGCCCATTCCGTGCTGGGTGACGTAGAGGCATTGCACACGAGCGGCCTTTCGTCGAGAGCCCCAATTGCGCGCCAGCCGGGGAATCGCCAAAGGCGATTGCCCGACGTGTGCGAGATGGCTCGAAGCGCCATCTCACACACGAAGAAACCGGATCATCTCACCGTAGCGGCGCTCGATCTCTGCGCCCATGTCCGGAGGCACAGGGCCCCTTTCAAGGATCCGGCGTGCGGCGGAGCGCGCTTCTCGCATCAGATTAAGATCGCGCATCAGATCGACAGCCCGCAGCCTGCTGATATAGCCATGCTGCTGCGTACCAAGAAGATCTCCCGGTCCGCGGATCCTCAGATCCTCCTCGGAGAGCCTGAAGCCGTCGTCGTGCGTCTCGAATGCGCGCAAGCGCTGCGTCGCTTCCTCCGTCGTCGCGTCGGCAATCACGATGCACTCGGAAGGTTGACCAGCCCTTCCGATCCGTCCGCGAAGCTGGTGGAGCTGCGAAAGCCCGAACCGATCGGCGTGCTCGATTACGATAAAATCGGCATCCGGAACATCGATCCCAACCTCGATGACCGTCGTTGCGACGAGAAGCCTCGCTTCACCAACGACGAACGCCCGCATCGCATCGGCCTTCTCTTTCGACGAGAGCCGTCCGTGAATCAAGCCAATCCCACGGGAAGGGAACTTCTCGGCAAGCTCGTCCGCCACTTGGACGGCGGCCTTGATCGCAAGCTTCTCCGACTCGCTGACGAGCGGCAGAACCACATAGCCCTTTCGCCCCGCATCGAGAAAGCCGCCAACCCAGCGATAGACGTCCTCGCGCTGCTTCTCCTCTACCCAGCGAGTCTCGATCGCCCGTTCCCCAAGCGGAAGTTCGTCGAGCACGCTGACATCGAATTCGCCGTAGAGCGTCAGCGTAATCGTCCGCGGGATCGGCGTCGCACTCATCACGAGGACATCGACTCGATCCCCCTTTTCCTCGATACGCGAGCGCTGAACGACGCCGAAGCGATGCTGCTCATCGACAATGACGAGTCCTAGGTCACGGAAGCTGACCTCGTCCTGGATCAGTGCGTGCGTGCCAACCAGAAGGTCAACTTCGCCGTCTTCGATGCCGCTTCGGATTGCGGCCTTCCCCTTCGATGCACCGGTCAGCAGGCGCACCGTCACCGGGAGATCGGCAAGCAGTCGCTCGAAGGTGGCCGCGTGCTGCTCGGCGAGAATTTCGGTCGGCACCATGAATGCGACCTGGAAGCCGGCGTCGATCACACGCAGAGCCGCGGAGAGTGCAACAAGCGTCTTCCCGGATCCCACATCGCCCTGAAGGAGTCGCATCATTCGCGTCGGTCGCGCCAGGTCATCCCTCATCTCCACGAGCGCGGCACGCTGCGCGCTCGTCAGTTGGAACGGCAGGGTCGCGTGGAAGCTGCTCACAAGCGATCCGTCAGACGAGCGTTCGCGCCCCGGTGCCTCACGAGCCGTGCCAAGCAAGCCAAGCTGAAGGAGCGTCAACTCCTCAAACGCAAGCGCTTGCCGCGCTTGCTCGAAGGCGCCCGCATCCGCCGGACGATGGATCGCTTCAACGGCAGCACGCCGCGGAACATGCCCCTGGGCCTCGCGAACCGCCCGCGGCAAGAGCTCGACCATCGAGGGGAGGCAAGCGTCGAGATTGCGATGAATGAGCGCTCGGATCGCCCGATCGGTGACACCCTCGGTGGCGGGATAGACGGGAACCCAGCGGCCGATCTCGATGCCGGTCCCCGCGGGCTCCCACACGGGCGAATTCATCTGGAGCTCGCGGCGTGAGCGTTCGATCCGTCCGAAGAGATCGATTGCATCGCCTCGGTTCAGCTGCTTCGCGATCCACGGCTGATTGAACCAGACCCCATAGAGGAAGCCGGTTCCGTCGCCGACCGCCGCCTTGACGAGGTTCATGCCCCGGCGCAATCGCTGCTGGCTCACCGCGGCTACTTCCCCGCGAATGCAAACGGATTCCCCCATTCGCACCGAGCCGATGGAGACAAACCGCGTCCGATCCTCGAGCCGGCGCGGGAAATAAAGAATGAGATCCTCGATCGTCTCGATTCCGAGCTTCGCCAGAAGTGAGGCTCGCTTCGTGCCGACCCCATCCGCCTCCGTGATCGGTGCGTCGAGATCGATGCGCGGCACTTCGAGCGGATGCCGTTTCGCCACCGAGGGCGGGGAGAGCACCTGAAGCAATCGTTCGACCGCATGCCGGCGATCGTTCTCCCCCGCAGCGGAATACCCTTCGGCCCGCGGAAGAAGCTCCGGAAGATGGTCTCGAAGGAACGCCTCGAGACCGCAGGTCACGGCCGCATCCCGGTACCCCGTCGACTGCTCGAGGCGCAGGATCTTCTCGAGCCGAGCCCTCCAATCGCTGTTCTCTTGTGGCATCCCGGCGCTCAGTCTATAATCGCTCCGCCCGACGCGCAAGGAGAAGGATGGACATTCGAACCTATGGCGACCCCACACTGAGACAGCAAGCCGAACCCGTGCCCGAGATCGACGCCGAGATTCGAGCCCTTTGCGAGCGGATGGTCGAGGCGATGATGCGAGCGAACGGCGTCGGCCTCGCGGCGCCGCAGATCGGGATCTCCAAGCGGATCATCATCCTCGATGTCGACGGTGCGTTCCACATTCTGATCAACCCGGAATTGGTCGAGACCTCGGAGGAGACAGAGCCGGTCATCGAAGGATGCCTGAGCGTTCCCGGCGTCGATGCGCCGGTGGAGCGTTCGATCCGTGCGGTGATCAAGGGAATCAACCTCCAGGGGCAGGAGGTTCGAATCGAGGGAGAGGGACTTCTCGCCCGCGCCATGCAGCACGAGATCGACCATCTCAATGGGAAGCTATTCCTCGACCACCTGGGGACCGCACGTCGCCAGAGCCTACTCAAGGAGTATCAGCGCCTCGCCAAGGAGACCGACGAATGAGGGTCGTGTTCATCGGCACTTCGACATTCGCCTGCCCCGCGCTCCGTGCCGTTGCCGCGGCACACGAAGTGTGTTTCGTCCTCACGCAGCCCGACCGGCCGGTCGGACGACACGCCACGCTGACCCCGCCACCGGCCAAGCGCATCGCAGAAGAACTCGCGCTGGATGTCTTCCAGCCGGAAAAGATCAACCGAGAGGAGTCGGTCGCCCGGCTCGCCGAGGCGAATGCCGATGCGTTCGTGGTCGCAGCCTACGGACAGCTTCTCAGGCCAGCCGTGTTCGAGATTCCACGTCTCGGGACGGTCAACATCCACGCCTCGCTTCTGCCCGCATACCGCGGGGCTGCGCCCGTTCGCTGGGCGATCATCCGCGGCGAGACCCTTACAGGAGTCTCGACGTTCTTGATTGACAAGGGGATGGACACGGGCGAAATGCTCCTCACGGGATCAATCAATATCGGGTCAGACGAGACCGCAGGTGAGCTCGAGCCTCGGCTTGCCGAGCTCGGGGCATCCGTCATCCTCGACACACTCGCCGGTCTGGAGAGCGGAGCGATCGCCCCGACACCGCAGCCGGAACAGGGGATCTCCCTTGCGCCGATGTTGTCGCGGGAGGATGGCCGGATTGATTGGTCGGACTCAGCGCAGACGATTCACAACCTCGTTCGAGGAACGAACCCGTGGCCGGGCGCGTGGACGCTGCTCGACGACGAACGCATCAAGATCCACCGATCCCGTCTTACCGACATCGCGTGCGGCCGCGTGGCTGTCGGCGCCGTCGGCCCGCGCGATAGTGGAAGACTGCTCGTCGGGACGGCGGATCGGCTTCTCGAGATTCTCGAGATCCAGCGGGAGGCGAAGCCTCGAACGACCGGGGCCGCCTTCCTCAATGGGCTTCACGGCGAAGCCCGCTTCGCCGACTAATCCTCGCCGTCAGCTGCCGCTCGAAGTCGGGGACGCAGCACGAGACGTCCGTCCTCTTCGATTCGCTCGAGAACGATTTCCGGAGCAAGACGCAGGGCAATCTCCGCCGTGTTGTGAACCGTTGCAGCCATCAAGTGGCCGCCGCGCGCGACACCGTCAGCACCGGCAATACATAGATGGGCATGGACGATTCGCTCTTGTCCGTGCCGGGCGATGTTCCCTTGGAGCGAAAGGAGTTCGGCGGGCTCGTCGAGCCTCGTCGTTCCATACTGCGTCCCGTTCCAATACCCAATCGCCGCGTCCCGTACCATCCCGATCCCCGCAAGGATCACGGCGCTCTCCACCGCCAGCCGGCCGAGCGCGGCGACGAGGTCCTCCCCGTCCGCCAGCCGTAGGAATCCGTCCTCTCTAGCGATTGCATCGATCATCGCAGCCACAGGGTATCACCAAGGTCCGCCGCGGCCCAGTTGCCCGACTCGGCGGGGGCTCGTATCCTGATCGCAATGGATGCAACGAGCGTCGCACACTGGACCCATGAGATGCTGTCCGAACGCTATGGCGTTGCGCCTCCGGCATTGCACCCGCCGATTGAGAACCTTGTATTGACGATACTCTCTCAGAACACCAACGACCCAAACCGGGACCGTGCCTACAGATCTCTGATGGATCGGTTCGGCACGATGGAGGCCGTCCGCGACGCGCCGGTAGACGAGATCGCCGCGGCAATCGAGATCGGCGGCCTTCATCGGCAGAAAGCTGCGCGAATCCGGCAGGTTCTTGAGCGGATCACCGCAGAGCGTGGGGCGCTCGACATCGGATTCCTCGCCGAGCTGCCGCTCGACGAGGCCATGGCCTGGCTGCTCGCGTCTCCGGGCGTCGGGCACAAGACCGCCGGGATCGTGATGCTCTTTTCGTTCGGCAAACCGTACTTTCCGGTCGACACGCACATCCGGCGCGTCTTCACTCGACTCGGCGTACTCGAGCCGAAGGAGGATCCCCATCGCCGAATGAACGATGTCCTGCCGAGCGATCCAGATGTCCTTGCGGCACTGCACTTGAACGCGATCCGCCTGGGACGGGAGCGCTGCCACCCCCGCGGACCCAGATGCGAAGACTGCCCGCTTCAGGCACGCTGTACCTGGTTCGCAGAACACGTAGCAGAGGCGCCCTCCGCAAGATCGTGAGGAGACGATGACCGATTCCGCTGTTCGACTGGCCGAGGAGCTTGATGCGCGATCGCTGACCATCGCGGCCGCTGAGTCATGCACAGGCGGCGGCCTCGCGGCTCGCCTGACCGACATTCCCGGCGTGTCGGCCGTCTTCCTCGGCGCTATCGTCGCCTACCACAACCGCGTGAAGACTGCCCTCCTCGGCGTGCCCGAGGAGGTTCTGGAAGCCCACGGTGCCGTGAGTCCACAGACCGCCACGGCGATGGCACATGGTGCAATCAGCCGCTTCTCAAGCAATCTCGGTGTCGGGATCACCGGTGTTGCCGGGCCGGGAGGAGGAAGCGCCGAAAAGCCCGTAGGGCTAGTCTACATCGCCGTTGCGGATACACGGGGAACGGTGACGAAACGGTTCGACTTCGCCGGGGATAGAGTCTCCATTCGCAACCAAGCGGTCGACGCGGCGCTCGATCTCGTCCTCGAGCGCCTGTCCGCACCCTAGCCTACACGGGTGGCACATGCCGGTGCCCGAATCGTGGGATCCGCGAGTGGTCCAGTTTGAACGTTTCTCCAATCCCATGGTACGATTCGGCTCATGAAGATCCCCCTGCGCACGAGTTGGAAGTACATCCTTTCCGTCACCGCCGGCCTCGCCATTCTCGGGGGCGTTCTCTACGTCGTCGGATGGCGCCGGATCTTCGCGCAGATGCACGCTCTCGGTGCCCTGGGCATCCTCGCCGTGCTGGGAAACACACTGATCGCGATGGCGATCTGGATCTTCTGTTGGTGGATCATCCTCCGGAGCTACGGCATCCATCTGCCATTGCGTCGAGTGATCGGTGCGCGCTTCAGCGGATATGCCGTCAGCTACCTCACGCCGACCCTATACTTCGGCGGCGAGCCCGTTCGTGCGCTGCTCGTGGTGGATTCCGCGGACGCCCCGACAACGAGAATCTTCGCGACAATCATCGTCGAGCGGTTTCTCGGGGGCTTGAGCATGATTGTGTTTATCCTCGTCGGGAGCTTCTACGCGATGAGCTCACCACAGATTCCATGGGGACACAAGCGAATTCTGATCGGCGGCATCGCGTTTATCACGTTCTGGATTGTCATCGGACTGATCAACTTCGCCGGGAACTACAAGTGGATCAGCCGGCTGATTCGGCTTCTCGGCGTACCGCTGAAGCAGTGGGCGGTCCCCCTCCATCGGGCGGCTGACAAGGTCTCGGAGACCGAGGACGAGATCCACCACGCATTCACCAAGCATCGAAGAGGAACCATCGCAGCGTTCCTCGTGCAGACCGCCGCGACGTTCTTCGTCTACATGCGGCCGCAGGTCTTCTTCGGCTTCTCGGCCGGGATGCGGCTCACCTTCCCGCAGCTATCGCTTCTGTTCACGCTGAACATCCTGATCTCCTCGTTCCTCTGGATCACGCCGGGTGGCCTCGGAACGGGCGAAGCCGCACAGATCGGAATCTTCCGGCTTGTGGCTCCGACGGTGACCGCGCAAGGGGTCGTCGCCTATTCGTTGATGTTCAAGTTCGCCGAGACGCTTCTCGTCGCGGGCGGCCTCTACTACCTCGCACAACGGGGCATTCGCCGACTCGGAACCGGGAAGGGCAAGGCACCGCCTGACGAATCCTAGTTCGGAAGGACGGAGAAGACCCGATCCCTACGGAAGCGGATCGAAGTCCCGGTGTCCGAGAGTGCTCACCCCGAGCAGGCCGATCAATCCGCCGAGCACCACTCCAAGAAGAAGGTTGACGAAGCTCACGCCGAGAACACGCCCAACGCCTGAAAGCCCTGCGGCCCAAGCCGCCTGGGCGGCCTGCGACGCGACGGTGTAATGGAGCAGGAACAGAACGACAAACAGCAGAATCCCGGCCAGTAGTCCGACGAGAACCCCGAGCCCAACAACAAGCGGAACGATCACCCGCTCGGAGACGCCGGAGAGGCGCATCGTGCGGATCTCGCCGGCGAAGGCACGCAGGAGTTCGGCGTACCCACGGCGTGCGAACAGGAAGGCCAGTGCGATTGACGCTACAAGTACCACCAGAAGCACAATCCGCACAACGCCCGAAAGCGGAGACTCGGTTTGCTCGGGAGCGGCGCGCATTTCCTCGATCTCCGTGACCCCGTTAACCGATTCGAGGATCACCGCAAGTTCGCCGGCTTGCTCGGGTCTCATCGGACGAATGAGGAAGACCCCCCCCGTCGCGTTCGGACGTAGCTCCTGCGCAAACCGAAACTGAATCGAAGACACGTCGCTGCGCGCGCGGATGTCGACGTAGAGGGAGTCGATCGACGCGGAGGAGAGCCGTGGCGAGAGGTACGCACGCAGCTCCTCGATCGGAAGCGATTCGATGCCGCCCGGCGGCTCGACGCGTGACGGCACAAGCAGGAAGAACGCACTGACACAGGCGAGGAAGACGACCAGGAGGATCCATGTCAGCAGGAAGGCGACGGCACTCCGGGCGCGAATCGTTCCGAGCAACTCGCGGAAGAGGAAGGGAAGCGCGCTCATTGCTCGTTCACCCGCCCGTCAAGCAGCGTGACCCCACGGTGAGACCGCGCCGTGTTGGGAAGCGGCCCACGCGTCGCGACAACGACTGTGAGATGTCCCGTGTGCACTCGTTCGATCACCGCGCACACCTCCGCAGCTTCGGAAGCATCCAATCCCTCGAACGGCTCGTCAATCAGAAGCAGCCAAGGCGTATCGCAGATCGCCAGCGCCAATCCGAGCCGGATGCGGTCCAGGTTCGACAGCTCCGCAGCCGAGATGCCCTGCTGGCGGATCAGGCCGGTCGTCTCGAGAGCCAGAATCGCTTTCTCCTCCGCTTGCTCGCGGTAATTGCCAAGCGTGCGCAGCTTGAAGAGCAACGCCTCGTGGACCGTTCTCGCCATCGGAACGAACCCCTGTGGCAGGAATCCGATCCGCCGCCGTAGCTCGAGCCGCTTCGGCGGACTGAGCCGCACAACGTTGCGTCCGTGCACGAGAATCTGTCCTCGCTGCGGCGGGACGTGCGCCCCGAGAAGCCCCAGGAAAAGCGACTTTCCGGACGAGGCCGGCCCGACGATATAGACAAGCTCACCTTGCTCGACGTGCAGGTGAACGTCTTCAAGGACCTTGATGCCATCTTCGGTCACGAAGTGAAGCTCAGAGACCTGGATCATGGCACTCTCGCAACCGCGAATCGATCCTTGCCCGAGAGATCCGCCAGAATCGCACCTTCGATCAACCCGACCTCCGACACTCGACGTAACACATCCGCCCCCTGCGAGGCGCCGATTTCCAGCAGCAGCCGGCCGCTGGGCGCGATGTACTCGGGAGCCGCCGAGAGAATCCTCTCGATCGCGCCCAGGCCGCCGGGCCCCCCATCGAGCGCCGCTTGCGGCTCGTGATCGCGAACCTCAGCAGGGAGCGAGTCAAGTTCCTCTCGCGCCACATACGGCGGGTTCGACACGATCAGATCGTACCGTCCCGAGGCGCTCGCGAACCAATCGCTCTCCACAAACTCGACACGCTCGCAGACCCCGTTCAATGCCACGTTGGCGCGTGCGAGATCGAGCGCAGCGCTCGAGATGTCAATCGCCGTGACCTTCGATCGAGGGAGGTAGCGCGCCAGGCAGATCGCGATCACTCCTGATCCCGTCCCGAGATCCAAACACCGAATGTCTCGCTCCCTCGGGGCGAGCCGAAGCGCGTGATCGAGCAGTTCCTCGGTCTCGGGGCGTGGGATCAACGCGTCCTCGCTGGCGCGAAACCGGAGTCCGTAGAAGCTTACTTCACCGGTGATGTGCTGCAGCGGCTTGCCACCTTGCCGTGCCTTGACGACAGTCCGATAGCGATCGCGTTCGTCAGAGGTGAGCGGCTTGTCCGGCGTCAGATACAGATGCAGCCGATCGACGTCCAGCGCGTGGGCGAGCAGAATCTCCGCTTCCAAACGGGGTTGGGTGATCCCTGCAGACTTGAAGTAGCCGCGGGTCCAATTGAGAACCTCACGAATGGTCCACTCGGCAGCCAGCGTTCTCCCCCCCATCCAACAACGCGAAGTGCCCTGTTATGCTGAACACAATAGCGAATTCTTGTAGTGAATTCAAGCACTCCGTATAATGGAAACCCGCAAGGAGACTGAAGGAGCGGCTTCGGCACAATCTGAGAAGTGCGGCGAGCGGCCCCGCTGCAGAAGCCTCGATGGGAGACGTGAATACTGTGAAACCAATGCATGCCGTGCTCGTCTTGACCTTGTGCGTCGTATCCGCCTTCTGGATGAGCGGCTGTTCGCTCTTCGGGGGGGATGACACCGAATACACCTATTGGGAGCCGGAACTCTCGCCGGATGGACGTTTCCTCGCGTACGAGTCTACGACCGAACGTGGCCTCGAGATCTACATTCGAGACTTGGAGAGCGGAAGCACGCGCCAGATCACGGACAACGAGGACCCGGACTGGGGGCCGACCTGGTCGCCCGACGGATCGCAGATTGCGTTCGCGTCAAGCCGTGACAAGAATGTCGACGTCTACGTCGTAGATCTGGAGAGCCTCGCCGTCGAGCGCCTCACAACCCACGACGGCGCAGACTTCAACACCCATTGGGCCGTCGACGGGCTGATCTACTTCAATTCGGACCGCTCCGATACGTGGGAGATCTACACGATCGATCCGGCGGAGAAGCGCCTAACCAAGGTGACGAGCCTCGATCTCGAACCATGACAGATCATGCGGCCAGCGCGATTATCCTGGCTGCGGGCCTTGGCGAGCGCATGGGGACCGCCGGCAACAAGATGCTCCTCACGCTTTGCGGTGAGCCATTGCTTCTGCGTGCGGTGCGGCCTTTCGCCGTTCATCCAGACATCTCCGAGGTCATCGTCGTCGTCCGCCCCGGGGAGGAGGCTCTGGTCGAGGCTGTGCTCGCACCGCTGGAGCGCTCCGTACGGCTCGTGCCGGGAGGCGCGGCGCGGCGCGATTCCGCGCTCCATGGCGTGCGTTCCGCCGTCGGCAGCCACGTGCTCATCCATGACGGTGCACGCCCGTTCGCGCGTGATGCGCTCGTCGCGCGCGTCCTGGATGCCGCCCTTCGCCACGGCGCGGCAATCCCCGTTCTCCCGTCGGCGGACACGCTTCACGTGAAGGACGAGATGGAAGGACTCGTGCGAACGCTCGACCGGGCGTCGATCGTTCGCGCCCAGACACCCCAGGGATTTCTGCGCTCCGTGATCCTCGACGCGCTGGAGAACGCACCGGACGATGTGACCGACGACGCCGCCGCGGTGCTCGCTTCGGAGCACCCTGTACAATGCGTCGCCGGCGATCCGTACAATCTCAAGATCACGCACCCTGAAGATATCGCGGTGGCACGAGGCATTGCCCGCGCACTGGCCGCAGAAGGCGACGCGACCTTCCGGCATCCCGTTGCCTGACCCCGGTGATCCGGCTAGAATGCGAAAACTGCTGCTTCGCCAAGGAGGCTCGTATGATTCGCCGCAGATGTGTAGGGGTGGTTGTCGGGGTGTTGTTGCTTGCTTCTCTTACCGGGTTGGCGCAGGGCGTCGCCATGGATCCGAACGTTGTGGGGAACACGGCTGTCTGGTACTTCACCAACGCCGTCGGCGTTCCGGTGACCGGGCTTCAGCTTGAGTTCGACCAGGAAGTAACGATCACGAGCAAGCTCGACATGGGCGGTTTCCTTCCGATGCTGACTCCGGCGACAGGAACAGCGTTCACGTTCGCCGGCGGATCGCTCCCGGTCAACGGAATCCTCGAACTCTCCTGGCAGCCGGCTGACGCCGTCCCGACGTTTGCGTTGTGGCTTTCGAACGGTGCACCGATCGGCGCGCCGTTCTTCACAACGATCGCCAAGCTCGGATACCTGTTCGGCCAGGGGATCGTCGCACTACGAGAGGCCGACCCGGTCGCCCTCGGCGCTGCGTTCGAGCAGTTCTTCGCCGACAACGCCGACTACCTTACGGGACTCGCTGCGTCCACCGGACTCGATCTCGCCACGTCGCTGATGCCGATCATCATGGCGTCGCCGGCCGAGGGGATCGAGAACTTCTTCAACACCGTCGTCGGGATGCTGGGTGTGACGACGCTGGAAGGGGTTCTGACAGGAGGAATCAACTTCACGTCACTGTTCGCGGCGCTCGGATTCTAGCACCCGACTCCTACGAGATTCGTGACGAGAGGAGGTCATCCGGCCTCCTCTCTTTTCTTCGCCTTCAGCTGGGATCTCGTCGGTCCGAGCACTCGACCGAGAAGCGCTATGCTCTCGCCTCTTCGAGAAGGCACCGCACCCGATCCGGATCGAGCGGATAGCTCGCCACAGGCGCGTCGATCGCGTGAGCGACGGCCCGCGCAACCGCAGCGTGCGCCGCCATCAGGGGAACCTCGCCGATGCCCTTCGCTCCAAACGGTCCGGCGGGGAAGGCGGCCTCTACGAAGCCGACCTTGGTCGACGGCGCCACATCGCGGATCGTCGGAATGCGATAGGTCGTCAGTCCGTTGGCGAGAAGCTCCCCGTCTCGTCGCGAAATCTCCTCCATCAGCGCGAAGCCGATCCCCTGTGCAACCCCGCCCTGCACCTGTCCGGTGGCAAGGGTTCGATTGAGAATCGTCCCGGAGTCGTGCACCGCGATGAAGTCGACCACATGGGTCTCCCCGGTGGCCGTATCGACCTCTACCTCTGCGATGTGCGTCGCGTAGGCATAGACTGGGTAGGCATCGCCGAGTCCCGTCTCGGGATCCCAGCTCACCGGCTCGGTCCGTGCCCAGCCCTCAACCGCCGGATCGAGATTCCCAAGCCAGAAGGCCTGCGCGACCTCGGGAAGACGCTCCGGCAAGTCGTCGGGCGGGATGCCGGTTTCCTCCGCGACATGCTCGATCCGCTTGCGTAGCTTCTCCGCCGCATCGAGGATCGCAAGCCCACTCATCATCGTGCCACGTGACGCGACAGTCGGGCCGCTGTCAGGGACGCGGCTCGTATCGACGGGGGCCATCTGAATGCGATCGACCGGCACGCCGACGGCCTCGGCCGTCAGCTGGAGCATGACTGTAGTTAGGCCCTGTCCCATCTCGACCGTCCCGACGGCCACCACGACCGAGCCATCCGGCTCAAGCTTCATCGTCGCCCCGGCCTTGTCGAGGAAGGGCGCCTTGCCGCCGAGTCCGACCCCGTAGATCACCGAGGCAAGTCCCACGCCGCGTTTGAGGTCAGCGCTTTCCGCGTTGAACGCGTCCACACGTGCCAACCGATCCTGCCAGTCCGAGATCTCCGTTGCACGCTCGAGCGTCTCGAGCGCGCCGACGCTGTCGGCGACGATCTGCTTCGTCGACGTTTCGTCGCCCGGCACGAGCAGATTGCGACGACGAATCTCCGCTCGATCGATGCCGAGCCGCTCCGCCAGAAGATCCATCTGAGACTCGTGCGGGAAGATCACCTGCGGACTGCCGAACCCGCGAAAGGCTCCATTCGGCACGCTGTTCGTTGCGACCGACTTCGCATCGACGCGGACGTTCGGCACAAGATACGGACCCGCCGCCGTGCACAGGCTCCGCCAGAGAACCGCCGAGGAGAGCGTCTGGTAGGCCCCCGCATCGAGGACGATATCCGCCTCGATCGCGGTGATCGTGCCGTCCGCCTTCGCTCCGGTGCGGTAACGAACGCGGGACGGATGGCGTTTGCTCGTCGTCAGCAGGTCCTCGGCGCGATCGAGAATCAGTTTGACGGGACGTCGAGCCTTGGCCGCAAGAATGGCGACGAGCGAACCAATCTGCGACGGAACATCCTCCTTTCCGCCGAATGCCCCGCCGGTCGCCGTCTGCACGACGCGGACCTTGGACAGCGGCAATCTCATCAGCTTGGCGACTGCGTTCTGGATGTAGAAGGGGCACTGCGCCGACGCATGGACAGTTATCGATCCGAGGTCTCCGGGAACGGCTATCGCTCCTTGCGGCTCGATGTAAGCGTGTTCTTGGTAGCCGGTCTCGTACTCCGCCTCGACGACCACATCCGCCTCGGCGAAGCCTGTCTCAGCATCGCCCTTGCGGAGGATCATCTCATTGAACAGGTTCCCGCCACCTTCGGCCGCCGCCGGGTCGGCGACGATCGTCGGCGCGTCCGGCGCGAGCGCCTGGCGCGTATCGCTGACGACCGGGAGTTCGGCGTAGTCGACGACAACCCGCGCTGCCGCCCGTTTCGCCGCGCGCCGTGTGGTCGCGGCAACGAGGGCGACCGGCTCGCCGATGTAGCGAACGACGCCGTCGGCGAGCGCCGGTTGGTCGTCGTAGATCACGTGAACGATGTTCGCCCCGGGTACGTCTTCGTGTGTTGCCACACAGACGACGTCGGGGTCTTGGAGCGCTGCGGACGAATCGATTCGTAGTACGCGCGCATGCGCGTGAGGACTGCGAACGACCGCCGCGTGAAGCATCCCCGGGAAGCTTAGATCATCGGCATAGCGTGCTTCGCCCCGGACCTTGTCCAGCGCGTCGGGGCGGGCAACCCCCGCCCCGATCAGCGTCGTTCGCTCAGCAGTCATGAGCCTCCTTCGCGCTAGAGCCGCCCTCCCATCGTCAGCGTCATGATCGCTTTCTGGGTGTGGAGGCGATTCTCCGCCTGGTCGTAGATCCAGGACAGTTCATTGTCACAGACCGCCGGCTCAGCTTCGTTCCCACGGTCCACCGGCATGCACTGCAGCAAGTATCCAGGATCACAGAGTCTGCTCTGTCGGTCGGCAGTATAGCACCAGTCCTGGTACTTCTGCGCAATCTTCAACTCCTCTTCCTTGCCGATGTCGTACCGCTCCCCAGTGAACCAGTTGCGCGGGAAGACAATGGTCGCGCCATCAAGGGCCTTGTCCATGTCGTGTGAGATCTCAAACGATCCGCCCGACTTGCTCGCCTCATCGCGACACTGCTGCATCACCTTGGGATCGAGGTCAAACTCGGGGGGATTTGCCACAACGACATCCATCCCGTACAGCGACGAGATCAGAGCTGTCCCCTGTACCGAGCAGCGTCCGCGAATCCACGGCGTATAGGCCCACGTAATAACAATCTTCTTCCCCTTGACGTCGCCCTGCAGCTTCTCGTGCATCGTATGGATGTCGGTCAGCGACTGACAGGGATGATTCACATCGGATGCCATGTTGATGATCGGGACATCGCTGTGCTCTTCAAACTTACGCAGGACCTCGTCAGCGTGGCCGTAGTAGTCAATCTGATCGTCCAGCAACCGGATCCCGATCCCGTCGCAGAAACGCGACATAGCCTTGGCTGTGTCCTTCACCGTCTCACCGGCACCCGGTTTGTCCTCAAGAGACAGGCGCATGGTGCTCGGATTGAGGAACTGCGAATGCCCGCCCAGCTGCGTCATACCTGCCTCAAACGACATTCGCGTTCGTGTCGATCCGGAGAAGAACATCATTGCGAACGTCTTGTATTCCAGACACGGGTGGGCCTTGCGGCTGTAGTAGGCCCCCTTCAACTGGTCCGTGACTTTCATCGCCAGATCGTATTCCTCGCGTGTCCAATCGAGTTCCCCAATCAGACTACGTCCCCTCAGGTCAAACCAGCTCATTACTCCTCCTTACTGGGCACCCATCGCGGAGTCCGCCTCATCAGCTGCCGCGGACTCCGCGCGATGGAACGCCACTAGGCCATGATCAGGGCCATCATCCCCTTCTGGGCATGAAGCCGGTTGGCCGCCTCTTCGATGATCACCGAGTTCGGGCCGTCGATGACGTCGTCCGTAACCTCCATGTCGCGGTCGGCGGGCAGGCAGTGCATGTAGTAGGCGTCGTTCGTGAGCGCCATCTTCTCCTGCGTGCAGATCCAATCCTTGTTCGCCTCGAAGATCGGTTTTGCTTTCGCCTCGTCCATGACCCCCGAACCGTCGGTCGGTTGGACTGTCCACGCCTTGGGATAGACGACGTGCGCATCCTTGAACGACGCGTCCATGTCATGGCTGATCTGGAACGCCCCGCCGTTCTTCTTCGCGAGATCCTTCGTCGCCTGGAGAATCTTCGGATCGAGGTCGAGCCCCTCCGGATGGGCAAGCGTAACGTCCATTCCCATCATCGCAGCCGAAACGATCGCCGACTGCGGGACGGCAAGCGGTTTGGCAACGGAGCCGGAATAGGCCCAGCTCATCACGAACTTCTTTCCCTGCAGGTTGTGACCGACCTTCTCCTGCATCGTCATCACATCGGCCAGTGCTTGGCACGGATGGTAGATGTCGTCTTCCATGTTGATGACCGGCACCTTCGACCACTCGGCGAACTCGCGAATGATCCTGTCGCCCTTGCCGTATTCCCATCCCGTCGGCTTTCCGTAGATGCGAATCGCAATCGCATCGCCCATCTCGGCGAGCACGCGAGCGACGTCACTGATCCGCTCGGTCGAGTAGGCAACTTCCTCGCCTTTCAGCGCCGGCGTGTAGACAGCGCCCGGCTGCAGGAAGTGGGCGTGGCCGCCCAGCTGTGTCATCCCGGCCTCGAACGAATTCCTCGTACGAAGACTGGTGTTATAGAACAGCATGTGAAGTGTCTGACCTTCGAGCACCTTGTGCGGCTCGCGGCGGATGAACTTCTTCTTCAGGTCATGCGCCGTGTCGAGCATTGCCTCGATCTCATCGCGCGAGAAATCGAGCCAGGTGATGAAGTCGCGCCCTCTCAGGGTCGTGTTGGACATTGGTTTCCTCCTTGGTCTATCCCTTGGTAATCGTCGTTCCAGCTCGGCCTTCGAGCGCATCAAACGCCTTGTCGAGCGACGTGATGACGGCCTTCTGCCCGCCAGCTTCCACGAATCGGATCGCGGCACGCACCTTCGGCTCCATCGATCCCTTGGCGAAGTGGCCGTCGGCAGCGTGGGCCTTCGCTTCTTCGACGGTAATCTTGGACAGCGCTTTCTCCTCCGGCGTGTTGTAGCTCAGCCGCACGCTGTCGACATCGGTCAGCACCATGAAGATCGACGCGCCGACGTCAACCGCCAGCCGCTCGCCGGCAAGGTCCTTGTCGATTACCGCGTCGACACCCACGAGCTTCCCGTCCTTCCTGACAACCGGGATCCCGCCGCCGCCGGAGGCGATGACGATCGACCGCGCGTCGACAAGTTGGCGAATCGCAGCCTTCTCGTGGATCTCGATCGGATCGGGTGATGGGACGACGCGGCGCCAGCCTCGGCCGGCATCCTCTCGGACGTCATAGCCTTTTTCCGCCTCGAGTGCCTTGGCCTCTTCCTCGGAGTAGAACGGGCCGACCGGCTTCGTCGGATGGACGAATGCATCGTCATCCTGGTCTACGACGACTTGCGTCACGACGGTGGCAATCGGGATCTCTCCCTTGCCATGCTCCGCAAGCAGATTGCCGAGGTTCTGCTGGATCATCAGACCGATCAGTCCCTGGCTCTCTGCACCGCAGACGAACAACGGCATCGGAGCCGCGACATCCTTGCCCGCTTCGTTCTGCAGGAGAAGGTTTCCCACCTGCGGCCCGTTGCCATGCGTCACGACGATCTCGTACTTGCCCGCCTCAACCATCAGCGCAAGCTGCTCGCACGTCGTGTGGACATTCTTCATCTGCTCGTCGAACGTGCCGCGCTGACCCGGCTGCAGGATCGCATTCCCTCCCAGTGCGACAACCACAACTTGCTTCTCTTCCCTCATCGAACCTCCAGTCCTTCGCTCGAATCGTTCCCCATCCAGTGGTGTGCAAACACAGCGCGCTGCTCCTAGAGCGCTCCGTCGGCCCCACTCACATAGCCCGCAACAACATCCAATGCCTCATACAGTGAGCCCAGCTCAACGAACTCATCCGGCTGGTGCGCCTGTTCAATAGAGCCAGGGCCGTAAATCAACACGGGAACAGGAATCTGTGCCACGATCGCGACCGCATCGGTAGAGTACGGCGCGATTCTAGCCTCGATTGGCCTCCCTGTCACACGACTGTGGACGCGGAGAAATCGTTTCACATTTGGAGCATCCGGATTGCTCACAATCCTTGCCTTGTCATTGAATACGCAGCACTCAAACTGCGAACCGGAGGCCGTTGCACACGCCGCCCCGAGTTCCTCTACCAAGGCCACAACGCGATCGCGCTCTTCTTTCGTCACGAAGCGTGAATCCAAACGTACCTTCGCCGTGTCCGGAACCACGTTCACCTGCCAGCCGCCGTTGAATTGCCCGATACTCAGGGACGTCTGTCCCAATCCAGAGATCTCAGGAAACGCCAGGCTTCGCTTCTGTAGCTCGGCACAGAACGCGACGGCGGGAAGGATGGCGTTGACCCCTGACGTCGGGACCGATCCATGCGCGGCCTGACCATGGAAGGTCGCTTCCAGCCACAGTTCTCCCTTCTGACCGATGTACGCTCTCCCGCCGGTCGGCTCCGTGATCAGGAGGAGTCGTGCATCATCGATCAGTCCAGACGTAGCAACAGATGCTGCGCCACGATAGGCACGTTCCTCATCGGCCGTCAATGCCAGAACAAGATCATGCGGTGGCGTCACATTCTGGCGGATGATCTCCTTCGCCGTCTGGAGTATGACCGCGACACCGCTTTTCATATCAGCTGACCCGAGGCCCCACATCCTGTTGCTCTCAATCCTGGGCGTGAAGGGATCCGTTGAGGTCCACTTCGCCGCATCTGTGTCGACGGTGTCCACGTGCCCACACAGGACATAACTACCCTCTGATGTGCCCGAAATCCTTGCGACCAGCGAGCTTCTGCCCGGCTCAAGCGGGACGCGCTGAGCATCGATTCCCAGATCAGAGAGGTAGTTCTCGATGAAGCCAATCATCCGATCCTCCTCCCCGGGCGGGTTGACACTTCGAATCCTGATCAGCGCCTCCAGGAGTTCTACTGCTTCTCTTCTTGCGCTTTCGCCTATCAGCATCGTCGATCGCCTCTCGTGTTACATGAGCCGGCGCAGTTTGGGATCGAGCCGATCCCGAAGTGCGTCACCTAACAGATTGAACGACAGGACAGCCGTCGCCAGGAACAACCCTGGGAACAGGATGATCCACGGTGCACGAATGATGTAGGTTCTGCCTTCATTCATCATCCCCCCCCAACTGGCGACATGCGGAGGTATGCCGACGCCGAGGAAATTAAGCGCCGCCACCTCCATGATCGAGAAAGCAAATGTGAACGTAGCCTGCACGATCACCGGTGAGATCAAGTTGACTGCGATGTGCCGCAGCAAGATACGGGAGGTACTTGTCCCGAGAGCTCGTGCCGCTTCAACAAAGACGCTCTCCCGAAGCGACAGGGTTGCACTGTAGACCACCCTGACCATCCGCGGCGCCCAGACAAGCCCTACGGCAAGGATTACGTTCACAACCCCCGGCTTGCCGAGGATCGCCATCAGTGCCAACGCGAGAATGATCGCCGGGAACGCCATGAGCGCGTCCACGATTCGCATGACGACGAGTCCGAATCGATCGAAGAACCCGGCCAACATGCCAATCGGAAGGCCGACACACAGAGCAAATGCCGAGATCGAAATGCCCAGCAAGAGGGTGATGCGGGTTCCAGACAAGGCGCGACTCAGGATGTCCCGACCGAAGTGGTCCGTCCCGAGCAGATGCTGTCTGTTCGGGCTCTGAAGTCTTTCGGTCATCCGGAGATCGTCAGCACCGTAGGGGGAGATGACTGGGCCGACCGCGGCAATGAACAGCAAGCTAACAAGGATCAGCATCGCCACTCCGGTCATCCGTCGGCGAGTTGCGAACCCCCACAGACCGCTGACAACCGATCGAAACCGTCCTTGCCTCTCGGATCTCTTTGCACTCGTTCGTTGCACGCTCTTCTCCATCTAGCGATACCGAATCCTTGGATCTAGCAATGCGTAGGACAGGTCAGTAGCGAAATTGACCACGACGTAGAGCACCGCGACGATGAACATGATGCCTTGGATCACGGGGTAGTCGCGCTTCAGCACCGACTGGACAATCAGGCTTCCGATACCCGGCAGCGCGAACACGTTCTCCGTCACCACCGCACCGGAGACGAGCGAAGCAAAGGTGAATGAGATCACTGTGACAATGGGAATCGATGCGTTGCGGAATGCATGCTTCATGATCACTAGCCACTCGCGCAGCCCTTTGGCCCTCCCCGTAGTGATGTAGTCCGCCTGCAGCACGTCCAGCATGCTCGATCGTGTGGTCCGAGCGACAAGCGCCGCGTTCACAAAGCCAAGGGAGAAGGCAGGCAGAATGAGGCTCTTCAGATTGCCCAGATCTCCGGTCTCCAGGATCGAGGTGAAGCCGGAACTGGGGAGCCATCCGAGCCGCCCCGCGAAGAGCGTCATCAGCATCAGCCCCAACCAAAAGCTCGGGATCGATGCGCCGCCGAGCGCAATCAGCAACATCGTGTTGTCCGTCAGTCCATTGGGTCGGATCGCCGCGAGCACACCCGCGGGGATGCCCAGGCCGATCACGACAAGCAGTGCGGCTATGCTGAGCCAGATGCTCGTCTCAGCCCGCTGGCCGATGATCTCGATGACGGGCTTGCGATGAAACAGTGACTCGCCGAAATTGCCCCGGAGGAAGTTGCTTACGTACTGGACGAACTGAACATGGATTGGCTGATCCAGGCCCCAGGTTTGCCGAAGAAGCTCGATCTGCTCCGGCGTCGCGTTCGCCCCAAGCATCACCGCCGCCGGATCGCCTGGGATCATCTGCATCAACAGAAACGTGATCGCGATAACCAGGAACGTGCTCGCCAACAGCCCAACACCTCGACGGGCAATGAAGGTTAGCACGCCGGATCGCCTCCCAGAGGATCTTCCCCGGGCGCTTGCTTGCGAAAGTCGGTCCAATCCATCGGCTGCGTCCTAGACTCCATACCAGAGATACTGCTCCACGGGGCGTCCTCCGCCAACAATGCGGAGGACGCCCCTCCCCTTGCTGGACCTCGTGAGTTACTTCCTCCAGGCGTTCCAGAAGAACGGGGAGAGCATCGGCGGGTTCTCCGCTGATCCGTAGCCTCCACCGATCTCGGCGGACATCAAGTGAAGCTGGAAGGCATCGCCGAACTTGATCGCTGGAATCTGCTCGTACCAGAGATCCATGATCTCCTGCCACTTCGCATAGCGTGTATCGAAGTCGGTGATCCCGTTCAGCTCGTTGCGCATCACCTGAATCTCGGGCGTGTCCCACCAACCGGCGTAGTTGGGGTTCAGCATCAGCACGAGCGACGGATCTGGCGTGGTGCTGTAGTACGAGAACGCGATTTCCCACGCTGGATTGTCTGGATTGGCCTGGCTATTTCGAATCTCGAAGAACGTCGCCTTGTCGTAGACCCCCAGATCGATGGTGAAGCCGGCGTCCTCTAGCTGAGAGGCGACAACCAATGCCTGGTTGTACTGCGCCGTCATGTCCTGCGCGACGATGAGCCGGATCGTCTCTCCACCGTAGCCTGCGTCCGCGGCCATCTGGGCGGCAAGGACAGGGTCGGCAGCGTCGTACAGCCCCTCCCCGTCGTCCTCCGTGTACCAGCGGATGCCCGGTGCGAAGTAGCTCGCATTCAGGTTCCAGAAGGTCGGATCGCCGTAGCCAGCCAGCATGATCGCTTCCATGTCGAGCGCGGTGATGATCGCCTGTTTGAGCGCCGAGTTCGTCATCAGACCCGTGCGGTTGTTCACCAGCGCGATTGGGTAGATCGGCGGGTGATCGGTGATGATCGGCACAATGTCTGCGTTCCCCTCGACATTGACGTATAGATCGTTGGGGATGTTCACCGCATAGTCGTAGGTTCCCGACTCCACACCGACCAGTCGTGCGTTGTCCTCAGCGACAAAGAAGAACTGGAGCTTGTCGAAGTAGGCGACCTTCTGACCGGCGAACCCACTTGCCGCGGCCGGCGATGCCACATAGCCTGCGAACCGCTCAAGCAGAATGTAGTCGCCAGCCTTCCACTCGGCGAACTGATACGGTCCGGTCCCAACGATATCTTCGGCTGGAATCACATCGGCGCCAGCCCCTTCGACCAGTTCCGCGGGATAGATGCTCGGGCCGCCGTAGATGTTGGCCAAGTACGTGGTCATCGGGGCAAACGGCTCGTCGAGCGTCATCCGCACGGTGTACTCGTCCACCGCCTCAACGCTGACAACGTGGCTCCACAGCGCTGCCGATGTCAGTCCGGATTCTCCCCACCTGTTCAGCGAGGCAACGACGTCGACAGACGTCATCTCTTTGCCGTTGTGGAACAGAACACCGCGCCGTAGGTAGAACGTCGCGATGGTGCCAGTCTCATCCAACTCCCAACGCAATGCCAACATGGGCTGAGGCGTATAGCTCTCGTCGAATGCAAACAGCCCCTCAAGGATGTGACGCGCTGGAATGCTCGCCGCAACGCCCGAGTCAAGCACCATGTCTAGCTTCCCTGGTTCGGACGCCAACGAGACACGAAGCGTGCTTCCGTACTTCGCCTCGTCGGCGGCTACCGCCAGGCCCCCAATCAATGCGGTCATCAGGGCCGCAAGGACCATAACCTTCATCATCCGCATGTTGTCCTCCTCCTGATCAGGTGACACAGTCGTTCGCCAATCCACTTCATCTTCTGATTCCCCCGACAATCCCTCCTTCTTCCGTGACTCTGGTCCGTTCGGTCCAGGCGATCGCTCTCGGCGAGGGAGACGCACGTGTGGAGAGGCACTCCCTCACGTTGTGGCACCGAACCTTCGGGCTACGGCTCCCTGGAGCCTCATGCGATGCGTTGAGAAACATGCAGAACAGCCTTGGAGAGCTGGGACGCGCCGGAGGTTCGACACGCAAAGACCCGCTACTGCGAGCCAGTGGCCCAATCCGGCCTGTTGGTTCGCACGGGTATATCACCCGTTTGTGCTCCCCCACTTCGCAGCCCAAAGCCATGATCTGCATGATAGCCTGACAGCCTGTCACACGCAACCGTTTGGGGCGACCAATGCAGGAGGAGCTGCGAATTACCCAACGGGTCTGAGGATTACGAGAACTGCAGCGTCGGTCAAGTTGTATGACCGATATATTCCACTATTGGCAATGCATGCCCAACACAGATCTTACGCTTCCCAGATCTCGCGCATCCGCGTCCAGTGCTCGACCATCCGCGAGAAGGCGGTCTCCGAGTCACCCTGCACGATGGCCTCTAGGATCTCGCTGTGTAGATCGACGACGTGCGCCAAGTCGGTTCCGTCCTTCAGGTAGTACTGCCGCGTGAATTCTCGATAGACCTTTTGCTCCATCGTGTCAAGAAGTGGGGTAAGCGATGCCGTGACAAGGCTGTTGCCCGCCGCGTTCGCCAGCGCGATGTGGAAGCGCTTGTCGGCGTCGATATAGGCCTCGAACTCATCCTTCGCGGCGCAGGTTCGCATCTCATCGAGGATGCTTCGCAGGTCCTCGATGACGCCGGGCACGCGATTCGCTGCGACGAGTGCCGCCACCGGCGGTTCGAGCGTCTGGCGCGCCTCCATCACCTCTCGACATCCAGCCTCGCTCTCGATCAGCAGCACCGTATCCTGCTCCTCGGACGATGTCGGAAGCCGGAGCACGAAGTTGCCGCTGCCCGGCCGCGACTCGATGATCTCCATCGCCTGCAGCGCGCTCAATGCCTCTCGGATCGACGGGCGGCTGACACCCATCTGCTCAGCCAATTCGAACTCCGAGGGGAGCTTGCTTCCCACCGGGTAGTCGCCGCGCTGAATCGCTTCGACAACCTGCTCCGCTGCAATCGCCGTGACCTTGCGGGGGCGAACCTTCTCGAACGCCATCTACCCTCCTCGGACCATGGAAAGACCGATGATCGGCCAATCTGCATGATAGCCTGGCGGATTTTTCGCCGCAATGGCGGATCAAGCAGTTTCACGTTCCGCGAACCAGGAACCGTCCGCGTCCCCGGTCCGCTTGTGGCACACTGTTCTCAACGATGATCTCACCGCGTGAGATCGTCGTCTCCACGCGTCCCGTGACGTTCCACCCTTCGTACGGGGAGAAATCGGTATCCATGTGCAGATCGGAGGCTGCGATCTCCCATTCCGTGTCCGGATCAAAGATCACGAGATCGGCGTCCGATCCAATGTCGATCGCTCCTTTCCTCGGGTAGAGGCGGTGAACGCGCGCCGGACCTTCGCCGAGCAGTCGTGGGATGTCTGTCAGCTGAAGCCTCCCGTTGGCCACGCCCTCCGAGTACAGGAGAGGAAGGAGCGTCTCGACGCCCGGAAGCCCGTACGGGAGGTCTTTGTACGAGCCATGCCACGTCTTCTGATGCCGTGTGAACGGACAGTGATCGGTCGCGACATACTCGATCTCTCGTTGACGCAACCCCTCCCACAGCAGCTTCTGATCCGCCTTGGTTCGAAGCGCCGGACTCGCGGCAAAAAGGTGACCGTCCATCCGATCGTAGCTCTCCGCGGTGAGGACCAGGTATTGCGGGCAGGTCTCGGCAGTCATCCGGGCTCCGGCCCCGCGCGCCGCACGGACCGCGGCCAGCCCGAGGCCCGAACTGACATGCACGATGTGCACCTCGCAGCCGGTCTCGGCCGCAAGATGTCCGACGTGCGAAATCGCCCGCTGCTCGCACAGATCCGGTCGCGCAATCGCAAGAGTGCCCATCCGCGCTCGGTCTTCTGCCGTGAGATCCGCCTCAATCGACCGAATCAGCCCCTCGTCCTCGGAGTGGACGAGCGCCACGGCATCGAGCTCTGCGATCAGGGCGAATGCACGCCGCATCGCAGCCGGGTGGGTTCGCCGTCCTGAGGACTCGTACGCAGTGAAGAACTTGAAGCTCGTCACGCCCCGCTTCACCGCCTCGCGAAACTCGCCGTCCTCGTTCGGATCCCAACCGATGACCTCGGCGTGCAAGGCGACATCGACAACGGAGTCTTCGATGTCGTCCAAACGCCTCTCGATCTCCTGCGGGATTGACGTCTCCGAGGAACCGACCGTGAAGTCAATGATCGTCGTCACGCCCCCGCAGGCGGCCGCGACGGTACCGCTGTGAAAGCTGTCGCTCGATTGGGTACCGGCCACCGGAAGGGCCATGTGGGTATGCGCGTCGATCGCGCCAGGGAAGACGAGTTTGCCCCGGGCATCGATCGTCCGCCGACCCCGCAAGCCCGACCCGATGGCGACGATGACGCCGTCGTCCATGCCAATATCCATCGACACCGCGGTCAGCGACGTGACAACCGTCCCTCCTCGAACGACGATTTCGTGCATAGGAGTTCCTGAATCTCCCTTCTAGACAGGCTTCTTGAAAACCGGTCTGGCCGTATGATAGCATTGCCGAACCCGTCGGGCAATCCGCGGGCAGGAGGTTCAATGATTAGCCTAACACGAAACGAAGAACGCCTTCAGCGTACGGCTCAGCGCGCGCGTGAGCGCAACATCATCATTCCGACGTTTGCACAGATGCGCGATCCATCCGAGATTCCTACGCCGATCGTCAAGAAGCTCAATGATGTCGGTCTCTGGGATCTTCACCCGCTGAACTTGTTCCGCATCACCTGGAAGAATCAGCCGGTCGCCGACGGCGGCGGCTTCGGCGGCGTCAACTTCCTCGAGTTTCCACCCGAACTCACCGGTGTTTCCGCGCGAATCATCGCGCTGGTCGGCAAGTGGTTCCCAACCGGCGCCCACAAGGTCGGTGCAACCTTCGGCTGCCTTGTGCCCCGTCTTGTCACCGGCCAGTTCGATCCGACGTTCCACAAGGCCGTCTGGCCGTCGACGGGCAACTACTGCCGCGGTGGGGCCTACGACGCGAACCTTCTTGCTTGCGAGTCGATCGCCATCCTTCCGGAGGAGATGTCGCGCGAGCGGTTCGAGTGGCTGGCCAAGGTCGCAGGCGAGGTCATCGCCACGCCCGGCTGCGAGTCGAATGTGTGGGAGATCTTCCAGAAGTGCAACGAACTCCAGGCGACGCGCGACAACGTGATGATCTTCAACCAGTTCGACGAGTTCGGAAACCACTTGTGGCACTATGACGTCACCGGACGCGCGATGGAGGAGGTCCTCGAAGCCGAACTCGGCGAGGGCGAGTACGCAGGGGTCGTTCTCACGTCCGGATCGTCGGGAACGATGGGCTGCGGCGACTACCTCAAGGAGCGCTTCCCTCGCAGCAAGCTGGTCGTCTCCGAGGCACTCCAGTGCCCGACGCTGCTCGAGAACGGATTCGGCGGCCACCGGATCGAGGGAATCGGCGACAAGCACGTCCCGTGGATTCACAACGTCCGCAACACCGACATGGTCGTGGCAATCGACGATGAAGACACGATGAACCTCGTTCGCCTGTTCAACGAGGAGGCCGGACACGCCTACCTCGAGTCGAGAGGTGTTCCCGCCGCGTTTGTCGAGCAGCTTGATCTGCTGGGCATCTCGAGCATTGCGAATCTACTCTCGTCGATCAAGTTCGCCAAGTACTACGAGCTGACGTCGAATGACGTCGTGCTGACCGTGCTGACCGACTCGATGGAACTCTACGAGAGCCGTCTGCGGGAGCTGCACGAAGCGCACGGCCCGTACGACGAGACAGATGCGGCAGTCGACTACCATGCCCATCTCCTCGGGATGAAGACCGACGTCATGCTCGAGCTCGGCCACCGAGAACGTCGCCGGATTCACAACCTGAAGTACTACACGTGGATCGAGCAGATGGGGCGCTCCGCCGAGGAACTCGACGCCCAGTGGTACGACTTCCCCGGGTATTGGGACCGGATCCATTCGATGGTCCCGGCGATCGATGAGCAAATCGTCGCGTTCAACGAGCAGGTTGGATTGCTCGATGAACTCGACGGATCGGCCTAGGAATTCTGGTGGAGCCACGACGGACGCCCCCCTTGAAAGATCTGCTCGAGCGGGTCCTCGGGCAGCTGGAGGGGAGTGAGCCCGTCCGGCCGGTGTTTCTCGTCGGGGGAATCGGCGCGGGGAAGACAGCCACAGGGCTACGGCTGCTCTCGCTGCTGCGACAGTCGGGGATCCGTGTGGGCGGCTTCCTCGCGCCGCGCCTGATGGAGGAAGACGAGACCGTCGGCTATTCGCTGATCGACCTCGCAACGAACGCGACGCATCCGTTCGCCGGCCTCGATCCGGGCGGCGTTCCGGCGGGGCGTTTCCACCTCTCCGTGGAGGGGCTCGCAATCGCCGATCGGGCGGTGACCGCGGCGCTCGATGCGGCGTCGGTGGTGATGATCGACGAGGTCGGCCGGCTCGAGCTCGGCGGCGGCGGGCATGCACCCGCCGTTCGCCGCCTGCTCGCGTCGGACGTCCTCTCGATCCTCCTCGTCCGCGACGAGAACGTTGACGACGTCATGCGAACGTTTAATGTCGCCGATCCGATCGTCTTTCACGCGCGGGATGCCCTCGATGCGAGCGTAGCAGGCCCCGCCGGCGTTCAGACCTTCTGGGAGATCGTCGACTCGCTCCCCTATCCGCTCCTTGTCACGCTCTGTCAAGACGGCTATCCGCAATCCCGTCCGATGCATCTCGTCGACCGCGACGACGGAACGCTCTGGTTCGCCACGTCCAGGGCTTCGCGGAAGGTCGCGCAGATCGAGGCTGATCCACGCGTGACAGTCTTGTTCGTCGACTCGTCCCGATTCAACTACGCCTCGATCCACGGAGAGGCTCGCGTCGTCACCGACCCGGATCGAGAGACGTCGCTTTGGCAGGACGATTGGCGAGACGACTGGCCGGAGGGACCGGCTGACCCGGATTATGTCCTGCTTCGCGTCGACGGCGTTCGCGGCCACTACTTGCGCGGTTCCACCGGTGAGAAGGGGACCATCGATCTGACCCGTCCCGCTTGAGTCTCTCCCAGCTTTCCCAGTACAGTCCTTCGGCATCGCCAAGGAGGATCTCGCATGGAGTGGGTGTATCTCGGCATCGGACTCGCGATCGGACTCGCTCTCGGATGGACGCTGGCGAACCTTCGTTCCGGAAAACGGACGGCCGACCTGAGGATCAATGGGGCTCAACTCGAGCAAGAACTCCGCGCGGAGCGCGAAAAGCTCCAGTGGACCGAGGCGGCCGAGGCGAAGCTTCGAGAGGCGTTCACCGCGCTGGCGAGCGACTCCCTCTCAGCGAACGCGCAGCAGTTCCTTTCGAGCGCCCAGAAAGAACTCAGGACTCTCGTCGACCCGCTCACCCAGAAGCTCGACTCGATGGATCAGCAAGTCCGTGCGCTGGAGACGAAGCGAGAGGGGGCATACGGTAAGCTCGGCGAGCAATTGCGCTCCTTGGGGGAAGCGCAGTCCCAACTCCAACGAACCACAATCTCCCTTGAGCAAGCGCTCAAGTCGCCGACGGCACGCGGCGCGTGGGGCGAGCACCAGCTCGAGCGGGTGCTCGATCTCTCGGGCATGACCAAGAACGTCCACTACTCGTTGCAGGTCACGACGGACCAGGGGCGTCCAGACGCCACCGTGACCCTACCCAATGGCGGCATCCTACCGATCGACGCGAAGGCCTCGGCGACCGCCTATCTCGATGCGATGCAGGCCGACGGCGCACAGCAACGATCGGCCAAGCTCGACGAGCATGTCCGCGCGATGCGATCGCGCATCCAGGACCTTTCACGCAAGCAATATTGGGCCCAATTCGAGCGGGCGCCGGAGCTCGTAATCATGTTCGTTCCGTTCGAATCGGCACTCTCGGCCGCCTTCGAGCGGGATCCCGACCTCCTCGAGTACGGGATTCGGCAACACATCCTCGTCGCCTCGCCGGTAACCCTGCTCGCGCTGCTTCGCGCCGTCGCGTTCGGATGGCAGCAGCAGCAGATCACCGAGAACGCCGAGACGATTGCGAGCGAGGGGCGCCAGCTTCACGATCGCGTCGTCACGTTCCTGTCCCACCTAGTCAGCCACGGGAAGAACCTCGACAAGTCCGTCGAAACCTACAACCAGGCGATCGCGTCGCTGCAGTCACGCTTGATGCCGTCCCTCAAACGCTTCAAGGAACTCGGTGGCGAGTCCAAGGATCTACCCGAGCCCGAGCCCATCGACAGCCAACCCCGCCTCCCGCTCGACCCGGACGCGTAGCCGTGGCAGTCTCATCTGGCTCACCTGGCGAGACAGCCCTCGAACCGGGAGGACAGATCATCAGGAGGTTCGAAGCACAACGCTAGGTCACTGGCAACAGCTCTCGATCTCAACCAGCCTCAGCTCTGTCGTGGTCCGAGATCACGCTAGGCATGGGCGGATCGCGCGTCCAAGGGCTGCGGGGCAGCGATGGGGGCGACACGCCGGCCTCTCCCTTCGGTCGCAGAAGTGTGTTGCCCGTAGTTGTGGCCGACAGGAGTCCGCGCGATGCCTCAGAGGCGATCGCACTCGACGACGGTCTCGCATGTGTTCGTGCTGAACATGTCCTCGCTATCCGCTTGGAAGACGATGGCGAATCGCAGAGTGGCGGAGAAGGTTGCACAATCTGTGGTGAAGCGAGCCCTCACGTCTTTGAGACGCACGGTGACCGTCTTCGTCGCGCCGCTGCCTTGGACGTCCGTGGATTCGATCACGACGTCCGTTCGCGGGATGTCGAGCAGGCAGTCGCGATAGATGGAGCCTCCCGGTGCAGGCTCTGAATCGAAGATGCGCACGCGCGGCGACTTACTAGGATCCAGATCGTCGGACGGATCCAACACGGTGAGACGAATCGTGATGTCGTAGCGACACTCCGTTACCCGCCACATATCTCTGCAATCGTAGATCCAGCCTGTGGACGGCGTCTGCACGCCGGCCTCCCTCCAGAAGTACCAACCGCAGACACGCTCGTAGAGGTCATCGCACGTCGTGCGGATCGGCGTCGCACTACAACTGAGAATCTGTGGCGACTCCAGGATACGCACGATATCCGGAAGCGGAAGCAGATCGGTAGGAACGCCGATGAAGAGGAAGCAAGATGTGAGAAGCAACGCGAGGGCCAGCGCCAACGCGGCCGCGCTCGTCAGCAGGATCACCTTGCGCATGGAAACCCTTCTCTCTCGTCTCATAGCGTCACCAAGGCCTGCATCGACAGCATCAGCCACCGGAAGCGAAGCCCGAGGCCGAAGCTAAGCGTGATCCTCCGGCCCGCGAACGGTGTTGGCAGGAGTTCGTCGTCGATCATCAGGCGGGAACTGCCTTCGAAGGTGCCCGTCACGTAGAGCGAGCCGAGGGATCCAATGACGTACAGACTGGGCGAGACTTCGTAGCACGCGCCAAGTGAGACGAGATTCGCCCGCTCGATCTCGCCGACCAACTCGTAGCCCTCATACTTGACCACGGGGAAGAGCCCGGTCAGGGAGGTCGACGCTCCGGCCGAACTCATCCCGAATCCGACAAACGCCAGCCAGCCATCGGACGCCAGATCCATCCCGATCGTCCCGTTCCACAGGCGCAGATTGCCCACAGAGAGCAGTCCACCCGAGAGAACGAGTTGCTCGAGTTCCGTCGGCCATCGAAGCGGCGTCCCGACATCCCGGATCGGAAGACTCGCCGCGCCACCTTCCTGCCCGATCAGCAGATACTGGTCGTCGATCTCGAACAGCGCCGCATATCTCCCGACCTGTGCAAATCCCGCCTCGAGGTCGATGACGGTTACGAGTCTCGGAAGATCCTCGTACGTTACTGTGACATCGGCGGTCTTCGTGCTCCGATGAAAGACTCCGCTCTTCTCGAAGACCTCCATTGTGAGGACGATGGGAAACGTCCCGGCCGTCATGTACCGATGCGTGATTTGCTCGCCCACCCGGACGGTCCCGTCACTCAGATCCCAGATGTAGCGAACCTCGTCGATCATCTCTTCGGGGACGGAATGGTCTGACGTCGATGCATCAAGCACAATCGCCGTTCCAAGTGAGACTACCCACCCGGGTGAGACCGCGATCGAAGGAGTGAGGTCGGCTGACACCTCGGTCGCTTTGTCCGCAAGCGTCAATCCGGCGAACAACACAACCAGGAGCAAAGTGCTGAGAAGCAATCCCACAATCGACCGAGGCGCTCGGACGTGGCTGGCTGGATCGCGTCTTGACTGCTTGTGCGCCATTCGTCTCCGTCTCCCTTCGTCACCGCAGTACCACCACCCTAGCACGCGCCCGGCTTCGGGGCTAGGCCATTGGCGTGCTTAGGCTTCGAACCGCAGACTGGGCAGGAACTGCCGGCGCCCACGGATTGGCCCGAACGGCGAATCGAAGGGCCTCCCCGAAGGGGAGCCAATCGACACCCAGCCCCGCCTGCCGATCGACGAGGCGTAGGCTCCTCTCAGACCACCTCGATCCGCACTCGCTGGGATCCGCCTCCTGGGAAGGTCACGTGGATGTCGTAGAGGCGCGGCTCAAGCTCATCGGTCCGGACCTCGAATCGATACTCACCGCTCACCGGATCGGCATCGACACTCCAGTGATCGAGCAGCGCAAACCGCTCGAGGGTCGGCAGAATCGTCACCGCGTAGACGAACACGTGGATCGCCGAATGGGTGGACGGCATCCCGGTGACGTCGACAAGCAGACACGCCCCACGTACCGCCGTCCCGACGGGATACGTTCCCGCAAGCGGGAGGAGTCCGGCCATCTCCGGCGACCCCGCACCGTTCGAGATCGAGCCGTCGACGAGCATGGAGCCGGAATCGATACGGCCTTCGGGAAGCACGACGACCGCAAGCTCTCCGGCGCCGACTGCCGGCTGCTGCGGGACGCCGTTCGCTCCGGGCACGGGCGGCAGACCGTTGGCGCCATCCCCGCCGAACGGAACAACACCGTTCGCTTGCCCCCTCATCGAACGCTCGATGAGCCGAACTCTCAATCGCACGTTCGAGCCATCGACAAACTGCAGGAAGACGTCGTAGTATCCCGGCACCAAGTCGTCGGTCTCCATCACGAACGGATACGTCCCGCGAACGGGTGCGTCGTAGACGGTCTGGAAGCGCATCAGCCGGTACGCCTCGGGCGTCGTCCCAAGCTCAACCTCATAGAGATAGACAAGAACGTAGGATCCGATGATCGCTCGCTTTCGATCGTCAACCAGCGTGCAGGATCCAGTGATTGGATCGCCGATCGTGTAGACGCCTTGCAGTGGGATCTCACCGTAGAAGGTGGGGCTTCCGTCTCCGGTCACGGGCGGAGCGGCGTCGAGGATCGCATTTTCTCCGCCGGCACCCCTCGGAAGGACGTTGATCGGCGGGCCGGCGTAGGGCTCCCGCAGATCCACGGTGTACGTCTCCTCCGCACCGATCGCCGGTGCGGCTCCCAACGCATTCCCGGCCTGATCCTCGATGTCGTTTCCCCCGGCAATCCCAAGGTCGAGCACGCCGTCCTGATCGACGCCGCTCACGTAGACATCGTAGGCCGTCGGAGAGATCCGCTGGACGTTCTCGACTGCACCGAGCGTCGCGGTGAAGTCGGCGCGTGAGACGTTGCTCACCCCCTCGTCGAACGTCACCCGGAAGAAGCCGCCACTGCCCCGCGTCACCTCCCGAGCACCGGCTCGCCGCACGATGGAGTCGACCTGCGGGGCGGTGTTGTCGATTGTATAGGTCTGCGCGATGACGATCGTTGGATCGTCCGCCATTTCGTTCTCGAGGTCGTCTCTGAGATCGTTGGGGGAAGAGATCCCTAGGCTGAGGGTCCCATCACCGGCAATGCCGGTGATCGTGACATCACGAACCGAATCGGAGACGCGGGTCGTGCCGTCGACAATCCCTGTCGCCGTTCCCGTCCTCGTCAACTCGAACTGATCCGTCCACGATGCCCCCCAGGAGGCAACGTCCTCGTTGAACGTCACGCGGAACGTCACGTCGCCGGCGTTCGTCGGAGAGTCCACGGGATCCTGGCGCAGGATCGAATCGACCCACGGATTCTCGCGGTCAACCGTGAAGGACTCGCCGTCGGTGTATGCGGCCGCAAGTTCGTTGCCTGCTCGGTCTCGTATCCCTGTCGGATCCGTGATACCGATGCTCACCGTGCCATAGGCATTGTCGACCGTCGCAACCGTGACGACTCGCTCGTCGTCTCCCCCGCTGTAGTTGACGTCGGACACGGTTGCAGTCGTTTGGCCGCCGGTTGCGTCAATCGCGAAGTCCGCCGTCCAAACGCCCTCAACCGCCTCGCTGAACAGCACCTCGAACTCGACGACGCTTTCGGCGGTGGGTGAGCAGCATGGCGTGTCGCGCCAGATGTGCTCGACCTCCGGGGGCTCGTTGTCGATTTCCAGGCTCCAGCACATCGTTCCGGTGGCTTGCGCACCATCGCTCGCCGTTACGTGAGCATCGGCCCACTCATCGTGGATCGTTCCCTCGACGATCGTGTAGCTCGCCTCCCAAACGCCGTCATTCGCCGTGCCGGCGACGACCGAGGCCGCGGCGTCCGCAGGACCTCCGAAATCAGAGAAGTCGACCGTGACCCAGCTGACGGTCTGCGGCCCGTCACCGCTCGCCGCGGTGTTGTCCCATTGGATCGTCAGCGTATCTCCGATGATGTACCACCCGCTCGGGCTCGGATTCGACGTATCGTCGATCTCGCCACAACTTACCGTCGGCGCCGACATGGCCGACAGAGAGAATGCCGCCAATCCCATCAGGACCAACAGCCAGGAACACATGCCTACTCCGGGCCTCGAGCCGCACAGTCGTGCCACGATTGCCTCCCTACCATCTTCCGATAGCATCCGGTGTCTACTGCCACAGCCTAGCAACGCGTACCGCTCCGAGACAAGCCTTGGGAAGCTGCCCGATGTAACGAACGTTACCGACGGACCTCAGAGCCGATCCTATACTCGATCTGGAAGTTGGTTCCGCTCGAGCACGTTAAGGAGGCAACGATGCGCAGGAAGGCTGTTCTGCTCGGCGCGTCGGCCCTGATCGCTCTCACCTGCGTCCTGCTGGCGAGTGCCCGGGCCGGCGAGGATGCGGGCTGCTGGGTGGCTCGTGAGACGATCTACATTCACGGAAACGCGGGACTCTGCTTCGAGAACGGGATCATCTCGGGATGCGGGGACGCGAATTCGCCCTACATCATCGAGTGCGCTCGGATCGTAGCCATGGGCGTCGATTACGGGATCAACATCGAGAACACGTCGAAGCACATCCTGATCCGCAACTGCATCATCGAGGGCGCAGGCGTTGCGGGGATCCGACTCGGTAATGCCTCGAACGTCGTGATCCAGGGATGCCAGCTGCGTGGAAACGAGATCGGCGTGCTGCTGGAGAGCGCGGACGACAACGCCATCGTCGGCAACCTTATCGGTGAGAATTGCGTCGGCGTTGCCCTGGTCCGAGGATCGAGGGACAACGCCCTGACGAAGAACAGCTTCGTCGGCAACGAGAGCGGAGCACACGACCCGGGCGGGCGCAACGTGTGGACCTGCGGGCTCATCGGGAATTACTGGGACGACTACTGTGGCGTCGATGCAGACTGCAACGGCATCGGAGACACGGCCTACGACGCTCCGGTTGTCGACCGCTACCCTCTGATCGCCTCCCCATGGGGGTGCAGCCTTCCTTGCACCTGCGGCTGCGGCCGGGCGGACTGCGATGCATGCAACGACTTCCTCAAGGCGATCGGCTGTGGTCAGCCATCACCCTGCGTTGAATCTTCGCCCTGCGACAATCCCTGCCAGCCTGAGGTATGCGAGCCCGTTTGCGGACAGCCATGCCCCGTCCCGTGCGCTCCGACATGCCCGGTGGCGTGCGCGCCCTCGGTCAATGTCTGTGAGAGCAAGATCCTCACCTGTCTTGAGCCGCAGGTGACGCTCACCGCGGAGTTCTGCCCGAGCAAGCCGAGCTGCGAGCCCTGCAAGATCGAGTGGACCCGCGCCGGGTACGGCATCGTCGGGACGGTAAGTGCAATCACCGTCAACGAGCCGGGCACGTACACCGTCACTATCGTTGGCGCCGATGGCTGCTCCGTCAGCGACGTCGTGGTCGTCGGGGCCGACTTCGACGCGCCCATCGTTCGTGCGAGTGCCGACCGTCAGCTCAGCTGCGGAGTGACCGAAGTAACGCTGACTGCCACACTAAGCGGCGGCCGCCAGCCTTGCGCTCTGCAATGGACGGCTCCCGGCGGAGGGGTTCTCGGGTGCGATCCCAGCATCACCGTGAGCCGGCCGGGCACGTATACCGTGACCGCCACCGGCGCCAATGGCTGCTCGTCGAGCGCACGCGTCGACGTAACGCAGGACATCGTAGCGGCGAGCGTCAGCGCAGCCGCGAGCGGGTCGCTCTCCTGCGATATCACGGAAGTGACGCTCTCGGCGAGCATCTCCGGCGGACGGCAGCCGTACAGTATCGCTTGGTCGAAGCCGGGCGTCGATCTCGTTGGCAGCGGTCCTTCGATCGTCGTCAGCGAGGGCGGGCTCTACACCGTGACCGTCACCGGCGGCAACGGCTGCTCCGCGAGCGCTTGCGTGAACGTAGCAGAGGATGCCGCCGTACCCATGATCAGCGCGAGCGTCGACCGGATGATCACGTGCAACGCACCGGAGGCACACCTCACAGCGAACGTCAGCGGCGGACGGGCTCCGTATGCGATCGAGTGGATGCTCGCGGGCCGAGGATTCGTTGGCACAGGCACCTCGCTCACGGTGGTCGAATCCGGCACCTACGTCGTGACAGCAACTGGCGCCAATGGCTGCTGGGCGAGCACGGAGGTCGTCGTGCAGCGAGACACGGATCCGCCAGTTGTCGAGGCCGGGCCGGATCTGGAGATCACCGACGCGATCCCGTCGGTGACGCTCTCGGCGACGATCGAGGGATGCGACGGCCCCTGTGCGATTACGTGGACGGACATGTTTGGCGACGTTGTTGGCAACTCCGCGCAAATCGTCGTGGACCGGCCGGGCCTCTACACTGTAACGGTCGTACGCACGGCCACCGGCTGTGCCGCGAGTGACGACGTGTCGGTGAACTCCGAGATCGTCAACGAAGTGATGCTCGACTCCGGCATCCTCGGCCTGGCTGTCTTCGGGCAGCTAACGCTCGATGGCGTTCCGATCCCCGATTCCATTTTCTACTTCTACGTCGACTCGATCGATGACGCGGACGGATCACAGGTATCGTTCGTCTCGGTCCGGGACGATCAGGGACGAGGCTTCAAGGCAAACGGCGCCGAGGTCTACTACATCATCCCCGGGAACGCGACGGTCGCCTTCTCGATCCACAAGGAGCAGTTCATCTCGGGCAAGAAGTACCAGCTGCTCCATCTGCCGACCGACCCGCCGGGGCAGGCAGCGGTAGCCTTCTTCTAGGCATCGAGAGCTATCGGCATTGATGACGGCGGCGTCCTCAGTTCTTGGGCGCCGCCTGATGCTTCTCCCAAGCCGTCAGGATCTCCCGATACGTCTTGAGGAACTGATCGCGGCGCGCTGCATCCCGAATCACCCCCGCCTGCTCGATGACGGCAGACCGTGCAGCCTCGAGATGCTCCATGGCTTCATCGGCGTGTCCGATCGCAGTGAGAACCTGGAAGTGTGTGAACCGCAGTTCGACGCCCTCCGGAGAGGATTGATCGCCAAGAAGATCGATCGCCTCGGTAGACAGACGGTTGGCGTTTTCGATGTCGCCGACGAAGAGCTTCGCGCGTGCGGCCGCCGACAGGGCCCACCGGACGGAGGGCTCGATCTCCATCGTGCGGCTCAGGTCAAGCGATCTCTCGATGTTCGTGGTGCCAGTTTCGGCGTTGCCGATGCAGAGGTATGCCGTTCCGAGATTGAACTCGGAGATCATCTCGCCGCGTTGGTTGCCGATCTCTCGGTACAACTCGAGTGCCTGCTCGGCAGCGTCGAGCGCCGCTCTCAGGTCCCGATTCTCCTCGTGAATGCACGCCGTCACGCCCGGCTGCCCCCCGACACCAAGAGCATGGTGAGCGAGTCCGACGTTGCAGAGGCTGTCCGCGCGACCGCTCGCATCCTCGAGTTGCTCGTAGACCTCGAGTGCCTGCTGGTGGCACGCAAGCGCCTCCTCGAACGCGCCAAGGGCCGCGTACGAGTTCCCGAGGTTCGTCAGGCACTTGGCCGATCCGATCCGATTGCCCATCTCCTGAAACAGCGGCTGTGCCTGCTCGGTGTATTCGATGCACGTCTCGTAGTCGCCGAGGTAGTAGTTGAGGGCTCCGAGGTTCCCGAGGATGTCCGCTTCGCCTTTTCGATCCCCGATCTCCCGGTAGAGCGCCCGAGCTTCGTTGAAGCGCTCCATGGCCACCGGGAGTTCGCCGAGACGTGCGCTGACTACGCCGAGTGTCTTGAGGCTCGTTGCCTGCCCCACACGATCGTCCGCAGCTTGGAATGCTCTGAACGCCGACTCGACACTCTCCCGCGCCTGCTGAAACTCTCCAAGCCCCTCGAGGGCACTGCCGATGTGCGTCAACGCTTCCGCCTCGCCGCCCGCAGAACCTGCTTCCCGCGATGCCTCGAGGGCACGCTCGGCATCCCGCTTCGCCTCCTCGAAGCTCCCACAACGGCGGTGAAAGCCCGACCAGAGCAGCAGAACCTCGCCGTGGCATGCGGCCTCTCTGGACGCATCGCACCACCCGAGGAGGTGCTCCAGATCGTTCCGCTCCTCTTCGACGCGGCCGAGGAGCCCTAAGACGCGCGCCCGTTGCCGCAGGATGCCGACCTTGCGCTCGGAGTCCTCCGAATCGAGCTGGGCGAGCTGACCAATCAGCTCGAGCGCACGGGAGAGGTAGATCTCGGCCTCGGCGTTCGCGTACCGATCCGCTGCTTGCTCGCCGGCGAGCCGGGAGTACGTGCACTCCTTCTCCAGATGCTCGGCGCGATTCCAGTGAAATGCCAGGAGCGGGAAGTGAGGCTCCAGCATGCCGGCGTGCGCTGCCTCGTACCAAGCCGCCACAGCGCGATGCAACCCCCGGCGTTGCTCGTAGAGAAGCGTGTCGTAGGCCACGTCCTGCGTCACGGCATGCTGAAACGCGTAGCTCGGTTCCGGATCCTCGGTTTCCAGCATCGTAAGACCCCGCCCGGATATGCGCGCGAGCTGTGCTCTCAATCCCTCCGGCCTGCTGTCACCGGGGTGGACCTCTACCAGCGTCCGCAAGAGGAAGCTCCGGCCAATCACGGACGCAACCTTGATCGTGAGTTGCTCCTCGGTGGAGAGCTGATCGAGTCGCGCGAGTACTACCCCTTCGAGCGTGTCGGGAACGCTCCCGCGCAGCGCCGACTCATCGACCCCCACGATGCACATTCCACCGTCGGTCTTGATCAGGCCTCGGTCGAGGAGCGCACCGACCAGCTCCTTCGCAAAGAATGGGTTGCCTTCCGCCCGATCGCCGAGCAACTCGACGACGGGTCTCGGGAGTGCATCGGACGTCAAGCCTATCTGCAAGGCCACGAGTTCGACCGTCTCCTCAAGGGAGAGCGATCCGAGCGGCAGCCTCTCGAAGCCGGCCATCCCTTGCAGGGTTCCCAGCTCGCCTGGGATCGGATCGGAAACCGGCCGGTGCGTCAGCAGGATGAATGCGGGATGGTTCGCCAGGCTTCTGCACACCGACACGAGGAGATCCCACGACAAGGAGTCGAGCCAATGCGCATCTTCGACGATCAAAGCGAGCGGGCCTTCCGCAGCTTGCAACGCAAGGAGTTCCCCGACGAAAGCGACCAGGCTGCCCTGCCGGACACCGGGCGCGTATCCACTCGTGAGCGCTGTCTCCGGAATGCCCAGTCCGAGAATGTCGTTCAGCAGGGGTGCACGCTCAACGTAGGACGAATCCATCGCTTTCACTCGCTCGATGACCCGCTCTCGGCGCTCAGCCGGTTCGCCCGCCTCGTCGATCCCGAGGAGACGGAGCAGGATCGTCTGCCAGACGCGATAGGGCGTGTGCTGCTCGATTGCATCGGCTTCCCCGACGAGGCACGTGAAGGCGTCCCCAATCGCGATGCGGCGAATCTCTTCTGTCAGCCGGCTCTTGCCGATGCCGGCTTCGCCCTCCAGGAGCAGCCCGTGCCTCGTCCCGTCTCTCGCCCCGCGAAGCGCCCTCCGCGCAGCACTGAGCTCGGAGCGCCGCCCGATGAGTCCCCGCTCCTCCGCGACGTCCCGGGCCTTCTCACGCGAGTGCGGGCGATAGACCCGTTGCGGCTGCTCCATTCCTTTCAGCTGAATCGCGGGCAGCTCATCGAACCTCCAGCGATCCTTCGCCGCGTGGTAGATTGCCTCGCTGCAGCGGATCTCCCCCGCCGGAGCGGCCTGCATCAATCGGGCGGCCAGGTTCACCGCCTCGCCCAGAGCGCCGTATGTCTTCCGGTTCTCGCCACCGTAGGCACCGACGCGTGCTCGGCCGACGCTCACGCCAATCCGCGCTCCGATGATGAACCCGAACTCTGCCGGAGGCTCAAGCAGCCGAAGCGCCGTGGCAACCGCCCGCTGCCGATCGTCCTCGTGGGCCTCGAGCGCGCCGAAGACGACGTAGAGATGGCTTCCCTTGTCGGCCGTCGTGACCAGAAGAACGTATCCGCCATAGCGCCCGGCAACTCCCTGGACCCAGCGGGTGTACCCGTCGAGCTTCGCTCCCGCCTCGTCGTCGGCGTCGTAGTCGATTCCCGCGAACTGCAGGAACAGCACGGAAACGGGCCGCAACTCGGCGAGGAAGTCACCCTCCCCGCTGAGCACCCGCTCGTGAACCGGGTCGTGGAGGTAGGGCCGGAGCGTCTCCGGGGTCAGGCTCTCGGGCGGCTTCGGCCAGGGCTCCGGCTCGACGCTTCCGCGCAGCCCCTCGACCACGCCGAAGGCGCCGCGCCACTCACTGACCAGAAGATCGGCACTGAGCCGCCGGGCGACCTCCGGCGACGCAACGACTTCACCGCGCTCGGCCATGTGCTCCGCTTCGCTCAGGCGGTCGACCGTTTCGCCAGCAAGAACATCCACTTGTCGGTACTCCGGATCGCCGATCAGGAAGCGGCGCATCGAGCCGACGGTGACCGCCGCCTTCATCGCCAGGGAGACACGCCCTCCATGCGGAGCAGGGAAGGCACGGAAGCGCTTCATCGCCCGCTGCATCTGCAGGGCGCAGGCCAGCGCGCGCAGCCCTCTATCCTCCGCGTAGCAGGCAATCAACGCGTCGCCGATGAAGCAGACCACGCTTCCGCCGAAGTGCCGCACGCGGGAGACGAGGTCCGTGTAGATCCCGTTCACGAGCTTCGTCAGCTCTTCGGCGCCACGGTGCGGGCCGAGGCTGCCGACCAGCGCCTCGGTCAGCGGAGTGAATCCGCTGATGTCTGCAAGGAGGGCAGATCCTTCCACGCGGTCCGGAAGAGCGACGCCCGACGCGATCGCGTGCTGTCGATCCATCGGCAGATACGTCGCGAGCCGCTCAACGCTCATCGATCCCTCCTGATTGCTGGCATGCCCGGCCCAAGAAGCGGGCTCAGGGCTGGAACTCCCGGTAGCGTACACACGGCGTCCACGAGCCCAGCGGGCGCTCGCACCCTTTACACGAGCTCTGTCCCTGCCGCCGTTTGCAGTAGGTGCTGATCACGTAGTCGAACAGCGTGGCGTTGCGGACCGCGAACGCCACCTCATCCGCCACGGAGACGAGGATCAACCGTTCGTCCGCACTGAACGCGTCTCCGTTGCCGTGGTTCAGCACCTCGAGCACGCCGATCGGCTCATCGGCCGCAATCAGGGGAGCGGCGATCATGTTCCGCGTGCGAAAGCCCGTCTCGAGGTCGATCTCTCCGTAGAATTGCTCGTCGCCCTCGGCGTTGTTGACGATCTCTGCTTCCCGCGTCTGAAGCACTCGCCCAGCGACGCCTTCGGTCGCCGGAAAGGTTGTACCTCCAAGCAGTGGCTTCGCTGTCCCTTCGACCCGAAAGAAGCGGAAGTTCTCCTTTGCCTCATCGAGGAGAAGGATCGATGCCGCCTCGGCGGAGACCGCCTCCATGCTGGCGTAGAGAGCAACCTCCAGGAGCTCCTCGAGATCGACCGAACGAGAGAGCATCGAACTCACCGTGAGATACGTGTTCAGGTGGAGGAGCTTCCGCTCGGCGGTGACTCGATCGGCCAAGTTGTCGGCGACACGCGCCAGGGCCGCAACCGTCCCTGCCGGAAGCTCGGCATCCTCCGCGGGATCGAATCCAATCAGGCCGATCAGGCGCCCGTCGACAGGCAACGGACGGAGCGTCAGATTCGAGGCGAATGCACGGGGCGAAGGGGCCCCATCCTCCTCGAGGAGCCGGGAGAACGCCTCCCTGCAGGCCTCTTGAAGCCTCGTCGATTCGCCGTCAGAGATGCCGTGGTCCGCGTAGATGGATGCGCGAAGACGGGGATCAGAGATGTAGACCAGTCCTCTCGCGGAGCCGGTTGCCTCTCGAAGCGCCGACAGAAGTGCGGCGCCGAACGCATCGAAGCTTCGTGCTCCAAGGACCGCCTCCAGCAGTTCTATCGAGCGACTTGTAGCGTCGTTCATCCTTCTCCTCCTTCGCCTGGGGGTTCCCGACTGCGGCCGCGTGAGGCAACTCTAGCATACATGCCTCGAATTGCCCCGGACGCGCCTCTCACCCTACAATGAACGTACGGGTGAACGCCAACCGAAGCCGCATTCCGGATGCGGCAGGTCTCGGGCCTCCGCCCGAGCGCGAAAGGAGCATTGCGTGAGCGAGAAGAACGTGCAGCGAATCACCGACGTCGACAAGGTTGCCTCACTCCTCAAGGACACATCGATCTTCCGGCAGGCAGGCAAGGAGGATCTCAGGGCGCTTCTCAAGGCGGCCATTCAACGAACGATCCCGGCCGGAACCAAGATCGTCTCCGAGGGCTCCGAGGGGATCGGCTTCTACCTGATCATCGAGGGGACCGCCCAGGTCTCCAAGGCCGGCTCAACGCTGGCCACACTCGAAGGGGGGAACTTCTTCGGCGAACTCTCGTGCATCGACGGTGCACCGCGGACCGCCGACGTCATCGCGGCAACGGATGTGACCTGCCTCGTCATCCCACAGTGGGAGATGAACAACGCACTCGAATCCTCCCCCGGCGTCGCTCAGAGCATGTTCCGTGAACTCGTCCGCCGGCTCCGCGCCTCGAACGAGACGCTCGACGAACTCTAGAGGTCGAACGCCGCCACAAGCGGCGTGTGGTCGGACGGTTTCTCGCCACGGCGTGGATCGAGATCGATCCAGGCTTCGACAGAACGCTCCGAGAGCGATTCCGTCGCGAGCATATGATCGATCCGCCAACCTTTCCCTTCGGCGATCGCATTCCTGGCGCGGTAGTCGTAGTAGGTATACTGCCCCGGATCGTGGACGTGTTGTCGAAAGACATCAACAAGCCCCCAAGCGATAAGCCGTTCGAGCGCTTCTGTCGCCTGCGGATTGAAGCAGACGTGCCCAAGCAGCCGCTTTGGATCATGAACATCGATCTCCGTCGGCGCGACGTTCAGATCCCCCATCAGAACCAGCGCCTGATCGGGAGAGAAGCGCGTCTCGAACAGGTGGCGGAGCCGCGCGAACCACTCGAGCTTGTAGGCAAACATCTCGTGATCCGGCGCACGCCCCTGTGGGACGTACGCGTTGACCACCGTCACACCCTCGACCGTGCCCGCGATCAGTCGCGCCTCGTCGGCCGGGCCGTCGTCATCGAACCCACATCGAACGTTCTCGATCGGATGCTTCGATAGGATCGCGACGCCGTTGTACGACTTCTGTCCGCGGAACGCGACACGGTAGCCGGCCGCCTCGATCGGCTCGATCGGGAAGTCGTGATCCTGCGCCTTCGTTTCCTGTAGGCAGACGACGTCAGGCTCGACGCGATCGAGCCAAGGCAGGAGCGCGTGGAGCCGGGAGCGGATCGAGTTGACGTTCCACGTCGCGACTGTGAACGGCATCGCTGCCCCCCTTCGAGCCTAGGCCGGGATGATCCCGCTGAACGTCACAACGTCGAGGCCGAGGTCGCGGAGCCGGTCGACGTATGGGTTGATCCCGACGGCGTCACTCGCGATGTGCCCGGTGACCACCAGGTTCTTCTCCTCGACATACTCCTCGCGCAGGCGCGCCGCGTCGGCCGGACGGCAATGGATGTAGATCACCGTGTCGATTCCGTGATCGAAGTAGGCCTTGGCGACCGCGTAGCCGCCGTTCGTTCCCGCGCCATGCGAGACGACCGCTTTGCCGATGGGGTTTCCGGGAACGCCGGCGCGCTGCTCGATCTCGGTCGCGGCATTCTGGAACTCGCCGAACGAGCGCCGAAGATGCTCGATCAGACCGGCAATCGTCCTCGCCTCGTCGAGCTCGGAGACTGCATCGGCCATGCGGCGGCGGCCGATCTCATCGAGTGGCGTGTGGATGTTGAGATACGGCATCCCGAGGAGCCTCGCCACCGACGGATCATGGTCGTAGTTCGTCATCGAACTCAGAACGCGCCGATCCTCGATCGTCCCGCGCATCGTCTCCTCGGCGACATCCGCAGGAACGCCCGCACGGGTCATCTGGTCGATGTGGCGCTCGAGCACCTCGTGGAATCGAAGCGTGGAGGAGCCGCCGATCGGGTGGTGTGAAATGGCGCAGTCGAAGCCCAGATCCTTCGCGATCGAAAGCTCCGGCGCCTTCAGGTCGATCCCGAACAGAATCCGTCGGATTCCGTCGCCCGGATGGTGAATCGCGCTGTCCCCGGGGATCGCATCGAGGCCCGCCATCTCCAATGCCAGAGTCATCAGCTGCTCGGTGTTCATACGGCTCCTTCGTGGGACACCCTCTCCGTAAGCTCGAGTCGCGCGCCGTTCAGCGCTCGCATCGGCATGAAATCTCTGAGAATCGACCCGCCAATGAACTCGCGTAGGATCGAGTTATCCGGGATGTTCCGCGCAACCTGGGGCTCGAACCACCGCAGGAGGCTCAGCAGCCGCTCTGCTTCGATCCGCAGCATCGGATCCTGAACCTGCAACAGCTTCGGTTCGACAAGCGGCTTGAGGACGGCAAGCTCGTAGCTCAACGCGGAGTTGAAGAGCACATTCGCCTCCTCCTGATGCGGGAAAATGTGACGCTTCTCACCGCGACGGACGTCGTCCCACAACTGGAGCGTCCCTTCGGCGGAGTAGCCGCGATAGGTCGCGTCCCGCACGATTCTCCGAATCAGCCGCGTGTCGGTCGTAGAGACACGATTGTGGCAGTCGAGATTGAGCTGGGTCAGAGCGCTGACGAAGATACGGAAGCAGGCCTTCGCAGGGATGTCATCGAGAAACTCCGGAATCAATCCGTGGATTCCCTCCACAAGCAGAATCTGATTCGGTTCCAGCTTCGCAGTATCGCCCTTCTCCCGAAGGCCAGTGTGGAAGTTGTACCGCGGAAGCTCGACCGGCTCGCCTCGAACGAGGCGATGCAGATCCTCGTGAAGAAGCGAGAGATCGAGCGCATCCGGGGAATCGAAATCGACGTCCTCGCCAAATCGCTTGAAGAGTTCGGCGCGCGGGCAGAAGTAATCGTCCATCGCCAACGGATAGGGATGGATGCCGGAAGCCAGAAGCTGAATCGCAAGCCGCTTGGAGAACGTTGTCTTCCCCGAAGCCGAAGGCCCCGCAATCACCGCGAGGCGCGTGCCGCTCCGATGGAGCTCCGACAGCTGCGCCGCGATCTCGGTGATTCGTTTCTCGTGCAGCGCCTCGGAGACGAGGATGATCTGCTCGATCCGGTTCTCACGGATCGCTTCGTTGAGCGACCCCACGTCCCGCATGCCGAGAAGATCGAGCCACTCACCGTACTCGTCGAACACCTCCCGAAGCGCGGTGAACCGCTGCGAGGGAAGAAGCTTCGACGGCGCATCGCGCCGAGGGAACCGCAGGATGAACCCGGCGGAAAAGGGCTCCAGCGCGAATGTTCTCAGGATGCCGGTCGATGGAACCATGTAGCCGTAGAAGTAGTCGGCGACCCCGTTGAGCATGTAGAGATGGACATGATCGTCATCGAGTTCGTCGAACAGACGGACCTTCCCGTCCTCTCCACGTGCTCGGAAGATCTCGCGCGCTTCGTCCACCGAGACACGCTCCCGTTCGATCGAGCGATCCTCCCGCACGAGTTGCGTCATCCGCTCCTTGACGCGCCCCAGTTCGTCCGTACTGAGCTGCGGCCGGCCCTCAACGCGGCAGTAGTAACCCCCTTGCGGGACGGAGTAGTCGATGATCACGCGCGCATTCGGGAACAACTCATGAAACGCGGCCACCAGCAGGAAAGACAGGCTACGAGAGTAGATCCGTATACCGTCCGAGTCGGACAGAAAGACCGGCTTGATGTCGAGATCGCGCTCAACCGGCTGGTTGAGCTCTCGGAGCTTCCCATCGACGATTGCGGCAACCGGCGGATTCTCGTCCGTCGGATAGGCGGCTCGTAGGATCTGCGTCAGGGACATCCCGCGTTCTGCGGCGAAGGTCCGGTCGTCGGGCAACCGGATCTGCACATCGGCGCGGGGCGTCGTCTCTCGGATTGCGCTGGGGTCGGTCTTCATCCCTTGGGTCCTCTCCTATTCCGTGCCGCGTTCATCGCCGGTGTTGGCTCAACCGCGGATGAGCGGAAAAGCGTTCTCTTCGAGCGATTCGATCGTCCGATCCAAATCGGAGAGGACGGCGTCGGGCGTCGGGGTTTTTCCCACATCACCGCGAAGACTGGAAATCGCGACGCCGTACTGCGACGCGCCGGTCATCCATGGCTGCGGGACCTCGTTCGGTGCCTCGTGATCGCACATGACTGCCCAGGCCATGGTCCAGGCGCGGACAACGTTTCCGACATCGTAGCCTCCGCCACCAAGCGCAACCCACGGCAGTCCAAGATCCCGCAAGCGAACGACACAGCGCTCGAATTGACGCAGACTCATTCGCAGATTGGCGACCACATCGCCAAGAATCGCGTCGGCGCCCAGCTGGGTGACCAACGCATCGGGTCCGAACGCCTCGATCGCAGGGAGGATCGCGCCCTCGAACGCGCGCTCATAGGCCTCGTCCCCCGCGCCTGGGAGAAGCGGGACGTTGATCGCGTATCCGCGGCCGGCGCCCTTGCCGATCTCGTCCGCAAAACCGGTCCCCGGAAAGATGGTGTGTCCGGTCTGGTGAATCGAGATCGTCAGCACATCCGGGCTCTCGTAGAACGCATGCTGCACGCCGTCACCGTGGTGAGCATCGATGTCGACATAGGCCACCCGGCGACCGTGCCGAACGAGCTCCTGAATCGCGAGCACTCCGTCGTTGATGTGGCAGAAGCCGGAGGCTCGAGACGGCATCGCATGATGCAGACCGCCGGACATGTTGAACGCACGGCCAGCCTGACCGGTCAAGACCTCGCGAGCGCACCGAATCGATGCCCCGGCGACCGACATCCCCCACTCGTAGACATCGGGAAAGACCGGATTGTCGGACGACGTCAGCCCGTGCACGAACAGCTGCGGCACCCACATCCCCGTGCTGGCGAGGCGAAGCGTCTCGAGATAGCCCTGCGAGTGGAACCCGACGGCTTCAGCCTCGGTTGCCTGACGCGGGGTCTTCATGTAGACGCCGGGCAGCTCGTGGAGCCCCATCGCCTGAATCAAGTCGAACGTCAATCCGAGCCTGTAGATCTTGAACGGATGATGCGCCCCGAAGTCGAATCGGAGCAGCCTCCTCGGATCGATCAAGCATCGCTTCACCATCAAACGGTCTCCATTCCCGTGTTCGAGTCCGCCTTAGAAAGACCAGATCTCCGCTACATCGTCCACGGAGAGGCCCCAGGGATCGCAGCCAACATCGAGCAAACCAAGGGAGCCGGTGGTTTCCGCCACAGCATACAGACTACCGTCGAAATCGAACACCGTCGGACCACCCTCGCACGCTGTCTCCACTGCGATCGACGCGGGAACGAGCGCCAGGACATGATCAGGCATGCGATCGCCGTCGGTATCGACAAACGCGAGCTTGCACGGGATGCCCCGCGCTCGAAGCAAGCTGACGTAGAGGATCGACGTATCCTCGCAATCCCCGGCTCGATCAACGAGCGTCTCGAGCGGGTAGAGAGGCCACTCGACCGTAGGAGGGTCAGCACGGTATGCGATCGCATCCTGAACGAACCCCAGCACGTAGCGCACGTACGCCGTCGTTGTACCGCCGGCTCGGCCCCACAATGCATCGGCCAGATCGCCGAGGGTCGGATCGTCCTGGGGATCTTCGACAAACGCCCCGTACTCGTAGTTGTCGACAAGCGGCACACGAAGCTGACCGCGATACATCTGATAGAGGTTCCATGGAACCAGCGCGTCCAATCGCTGCGCCTCCCCCTCCCATTGCCATGCCATTCGGAGAGCGACGAATCCCTCGGGGATCTCGCGAACCTCCACCGCCAGAGCCGTTTCGTCGAACGCCCCCTTCCGATCGACCACCCGGAGGGTCACTTCGTAGCTCCCGGGTTGGGCGTATGTGTGTGTGGCTGTCGAGCCGCTCGCCTGTGTGCCATCGCCGAAATCCCAGGCATAGCTCAGTGCGTCTCCATCGGGATCCGTCGCCCGGCCGCCGTCGAGCGTCGTCTCGAGCGGCGCATAGCCTTCGACGATTGTCACATCGATAACGGCCACCGGCGCCTGATTGGCTCGAAAGAGCGAGCAGCCTCCGATCAGGAGCCCGAGGACCAGCAGGATGCCTAGCGGGAGCGATTGACGAATGCGGCGTTGATGGATCATGGCTCGGGCGATTGTAGTGAGTGAAGAGCGCGGTCTCAATGATCCCTCTCGATACGAACCCGCTTCTGATGCCCATTACGAGCTTTCTTCCCTTTGACCCAAGATTCCATGTATGCTACCATCGTTCGCGCCAAGGGGGGCTTCCATGTACATGATCATTGTGGGAGCGGGCAGCATCGGCACGAGTCTCATCGACATTTCCGTCGGGGAGAAGAACAACGTGGTGGTCGTCGATGCGAATGCAGATCGCGCCCGCGACATCAGCACCAAGTACGACATCACCGTGCTGAGTGGTGATGCAACGTCCGCAGAGACGCTTCGCGAAGCCGGGTCGGAACGCGCAGACGCTGTCATCGTGACGACGAGCGACGACGCGGTGAACCTGATGGTCGTTTCGATCGCGGCCGAGTTGCGCATCCCGGCGATCGTCTCGGTCGTCAATGACGGCGAGCACGCAGGCTTCTTCCGCACGCTCGGAGCCCACGTGATGGAGAACCCCGAGGATGTCGTCGCCCACCATCTGTACAACGCGGTGAAGCGCCCGAACGTGAGGGATTTCGCCATGTTGACGCAGGGGACTCAGATTTTTCGACTTCAAATCTCCGAATCCTCGCCTCTCATCGATCGTTCGGTAGAGGAGGCGATCGCCCGTGAGATCCTGCCCGAGTGCGTCCGCGTCGTGGCGATCGAGCGCGAAGGAGAACCGACAATGGCGATCGACGATCTGACAATTCTGAGTGAGGACGTACTCACGCTGTTCGCGCTCGAGCGCGTGAGTGACGAGTTGGTCGAGAAACTCTCCGGATGAGCCCCTCTATCTTCCGTATGCGTCAGGATGCTTCGATCATCCTCCGCGATCTTGGACTCCTGCTCCCAGTCGTAGGGATCATGGCGATCCTTTCATTGATCGTGCCGCTCGTCTTCAACGAGAGCTTCGCCTATCTTCCGCTGGTCATTACCGCCGGCATCTCACTCCTGCTTGGAGCCGCGCTCTATTTCCCGTTTCGAAATGCCGGTGAGACGCAGCTCAAGCACGGGATGATCATCGCCGCGTTCGGCTGGCTCCTCGTCGCGCTGCTGGGCTCGCTCCCGTTCGTGCTGACGGCCTTCTTCGCCGAAGGCAAGGGCGCCTCGGAGACACTCCTCTATTTCAAGGATCCGGCGAGTGCCTTCTTCGAATCGATCTCCGGCTACACGGGCACCGGTCTGACGATGGCCGCCCGTGCCGATCTGCTTCCCAAGACGCTCCAATGGTGGCGAAGCTTCATCGAATGGATCGGCGGGATGGGGGTCATCGTACTGATGCTCTCAATCCTTGCCGGCCCTCGCCCCGGCGCGGCTCGGTACAGCCTCTACTACGCGGAGGCCCGCGGCGAGAAGATCCACCCGAGCATCTCATCGACGCTGCGCACGATGTGGTGGATTTTCCTTCTCTACACATTCATCAGCGTCGTCGCCCTGTGGGGCGCGGGGATGCCGATGTGGGAATCGATCAACCACGCGATGACCGGCATCTCGACAGGCGGGTTCAGCGTTACCGACAACAGCATCGCCAGCTACAACAGCGTCGCGATCGAGGTCGTTCTGATTCCGATCATGCTCCTCGGCGCGATCAGCTTCGCCGTCCACTACGAGATGATGCGTGGCAAGGGCCGCGAGCTCTGGCGCGATTTCCAGACGCGTTGGTTCCTCGTTCTGGTCCTGACGGGGATCGCGTTTCTAACGTTGGAGAACCTGATGGTCATCGGTGGCTTCACCGCCCTGCGTCACTCCGCCTTCCAGCTCGTCTCCTCGATCACATGCACCGGCTTCCAGTCGGCGGATATCGGCGCTTGGAGCGCCACCGGGAAGCTGCTGCTCGCCGCGGCGATGTTTATCGGTGGCGCCGCCGGGTCGACCGCAGGAGGCATCAAGGTGATGCGGATGCTGATCCTGATGCGCGGCGTCTCGTGGCGCTTCCGCAAGATCGTCTCACCGCGGAAGGCAATCGTCCCCTTCCGGCTCGGAACGACCGTGATTGATGAAGGGGAGGTCGGGCAGCGACTCGAGGATGCCTCGCTGATCACCTTCCTTTGGCTGATCTTCCTCGGATTGGGGATCGTCATCCTGCTTCACACGGTCTCCCACGACTACACACTGTCGGATGTCATCTTCGAGGTCGCAAGCGCCCAAGGGAACGTCGGACTCTCCGTCGGCATCACGCAGCCGACGATGTCTCTCGCAAGCAAGCTGACGCTCTGCTTCAACATGTGGATCGGACGACTGGAGATCATCCCGGTCTTGATGCTCGTGCGGGCGCTCTTCCGTGGCGTCCAGTAGGATCCGACGCTTTCGCCAAACCCCACAGCGCACCAACCGAGGGAGCGCGTGATCGCCCCGGAAGACAGACCCTCTTCACACTTCCGCCATTTTGCCTGGGTATACTGTGGATCCTCGCAGCCCAAAGGAGGCATCGTGATCAACCGCACCATCATCATCGCCGGCTTAGTACTTGTCGCCCTCGGCGTATCCGTCGCCGCGTATGACCGCTCCGAGTTCCTGTTCCTCGATGAGATCGAGATTGGGATGGTCGGTATCGGTCGGACCATCGTCGCCGGGGACGTCATCGAGGAGTTTTCCGCCGAGGTCCTCGGGATCATCGATCAGCCGGGGGTCCTCTCCGATTTCATCGTCGTTCGCGTGAGCGGTGACGTCATCGGCCGTTCCGGCGGTATCGCCAAGGGGATGAGCGGCAGTCCGGTCTACGTCGATGGGAAGTTGATCGGTGCCGTCAGCCGAGCGGCCAACTGGTCGAAGGAGCTGACGCCGATCGGGTTGGTCACGCCCATCGAGCCGATGCTCGGCGTGCTCGATGCGTCGCGCGCCAATCTCGCGATGCATCAACCATCGGAGCATGCCGTTCTCGACGGCGTCCGGATTGCAGAGGCCGCGACGTTTCCTGCAGGCGCTATGCTCGACGCGGTGACGGATACGATCTTCGTGCACCCCGTCTCGACACCGCTCGTCGTCCGCGGACTCTCCGGCCGCTCGCTCGACGTGCTGATGGACGGGGCTGCTTCGCAGATGGCGCCCGCCGGGCTGATCACGGACTACTTCGACCCCGCGCTCGCCCCCGACGTACGCGGGCTCACATCCGTCGGCCTCTCGCTCCTTCCGCTCTCCGGCAGCGACCCCGAAGGGGGCGAAGTCGACCCGGCAAACCTCGAGCCGGGAAGCTCGATCGGCATCGCGCTCACCACCGGAGATATCACCGCCGGATCGCTCGGAACGCTGACCTATCGAGACGGAGATGCGTTGGTCGGCTACGGGCATCCGTTCATCCAGCACGGCGCCTCCCGGTTCCCGCTGACCACCGTATCGGTGATCGATACGATGAAATCGTTCGAAGCCTCCTTCAAGCTCGGCACCCTCGGCGAAACCATCGGCACGATCTTCGAGGACCGGATCCCCGCCGTCGGCGGAGGCATCGGACCGATGCCCGAGATGATCGAACTCTCGATCGGCGTCGAGGATACCGACGCAGACCGCTCGACGACCTACGCCGTCGAGCTGATCGACGAGCCCCAACTGATCCCCGAGCTTCTGCTCTCGACCGGCTTTGAGGCGATCGATACGACGCTCGATCGGGTCGGTCCCGGCACCGTCGAGGTAACGTACCGCATCATCGGACTGGGGATGCCGTTCCCGCTCGAGCGGCGCGACGTCTTCCTTCACTCGGCCGATGTCGCGGTCTACCCGCCGTGGCAACTGGCGTCGCTCGTCAGCTTCCTCGAGTACAACTCGTTCGCGGATCCGGAAATCGTCGATATCGCCATGTCGATGCAGGTCACCGAGGAGCTTCGTGCCGTGATGATCAACAGCCTCGAGATCGATGACTACGCCTACTACCCCGGCGATACGATCCACTACCAGCTCGAACTGCAGACCTTCCAAGGGGACGTGCGGATCGAGGAGGGAGAGATCGTGATTCCCGAGGATCTAATCTCCGACTACGTCTTCGTGCGAGCGTACGGCGGGCCGCGAACCTATGAGGATGGGGAAGTGGCGCCCGACTTTGGGAGCCTCGCCGACGTGATCGACGCGGTCGAATCGCTGCCGAGCAATGACACCGTCACCGTGGAGCTGTTCGCCGTCGATCCGTTCTCTCCCTCCGACGGTGCGCTCTATGGAGTGACCGAGGATTCGTACGAGATCCCGGGACACGTCGTCTTCGGCGAACGAGAGGTCTACGCGGCGTTGCTCGACCCGGCCTCGCGGCCCACCGAAGACGCCGAGACTGAGACCGAGTCGAGCCCGGACTGGTAGCCCCGTGTTCGATCTGCGGGAGATCGCATCGATCGTTGCCGGCCGCCTGCTGGACGAGCAGGCGGCCGATCGGCAACCCCAACGCGCGATCCACGACTCCCGACGGGTCGATCCCGGTGATTTGTTCGTCGCCCTCACCGGAACTCGTGTCGATGGGCACGCGTTCCTCGCCGAGGCATTCGCCCGCGGAGCCGTCGGCGCGTTGGTGGCAGAGGGCGTAGACATTCCGGGCTGCTTCTCTGGCTGTATCGCCGTGCCAAACACGCTGGCGGCACTCCAGATCCTCGCACAAGCCTGGGCAACCAAGCTTCCGGCGCGAAGGGTCGCAATCACCGGAAGCAACGGGAAGACGACGACGCGCGCGCTTCTCGCTCACCTACTTGGGGGCGACCCGCGAGCCTACGAGGCGCCGAAGAACTACAACACCGAACTCGGACTCCCTCTGGCGATCCTCTCGATGCCGTCCGAGGCGCGAATCGGCGTGTTCGAGCTCGGCGCGGATCGGCCGGGAGACATCGGGCGGCTCGTCGACATCCTGCAGCCAGATGTTGGAATCATCACGTCCGCCGGCCCAAGCCATCTCGATCGGTTCGGCTCAATCGACGCCGTCGCTCGCGAGAAGTGGTCCCTCGGCGAGCGGCTTCCGGCCGACGGGCTTCTCGTACTGAACGCTGACTGCGCGCCGCTGCGTGAACGTCTCGAAGCCGAACCTCCGGCGTGCCAAGTCGTTCGTGTCGGCTTCGAACATAGCGACTCTCAGGGGGAACTCCAGCGGGCAGTACCGCGGGTCGATCTGCTCGTCAACAGCCCCTCGATGCGCCTCTCGTGCCCTGTCCTCGGCCGTCACAACGCGACGAATCTCCTGCTCGCAGCGACAGCCGCCGTCGAGCTGGGGGTCGATCCGCAAACGATCGAGCAGCGAGCGGCGACATTCTCACCGATTCCCCATCGCCTCCAGCCGGTTCCTGCGTCCTTCGGAACGATGCTCGACGACACCTACAACGCAAATCCGGCGTCGACCGAAGCGGCACTTCGTGTTCTGGCCGGCTATGGCCCGCCTAGCGTGAACCGTCTGTTCGTGTTCGGGGACATGCTCGATCTGGCAGCGATCTCCGAACGCGAGCACGTCCGCATCGCGGTCCTCGCTCTCGAGCTTGGAATCGACTGCATCCTGCCGGCAGGGCAGCGGGCGACCCGTGCGTGTCAGGCGATCGGCGGAGAGCACTTCCGGATCGTGGGCCGGCACGGGTTGGTCGATGCGATCCTCGAAACCGCCGGGAGAGAAGCCGTCGTCCTCGTGAAGGGCTCCCGCGCGCTCGGGCTGGAAACGCTGATCAGCGAGCTACGCAGCGTCACCGGCTAGCGGAACGAATCCGAACTCTTGGAGCACGGCTTCGTCCGAGTAGGCTTCGAAGCGATCCTCGACGATCTGGTAGGTCTCATGCCCCTTTCCCGCCACCAGGACGACATCCTCCGACCGAGCGTCCGCGGCAGCGACGCCAATCGCTTCCGCGCGGTCGAGAACCAGCTCGTAGCGCCCCCCGCCGCGCGCTACGCCCACCGCGATTTCGTCGGCGATCCCGCCGGGATCTTCGTACTTCGGATTGTCCGACGTGATGACCGTGAAGCCCGCGAGACGCGCGGCGATCTCGCCCATCTGCTCTCGCTTGCCCCGATCACTGCTTCCAGGGCAGCCGAAGACAACGATGATTCGGCTGTGGGCCGTCGCCAGGAAGGCGAGCACTCGCGCGAGCGCGTCGGGGGAGTGGGCGAAATCGACCACCGCCGTCACGCCATCGCTGCGCCGGAAGACCTGGCACCGCCCCGGAACGCCCGGCACGGACCGCGCGCGGGCGGCCAGTTCGCCGAGCGAACGCCCTGCCGCAAGGCCAATTCCGATCGCCGCGAGTGCGTTCTCGACATTGTGGCGCCCGGGCAGCGGAAGAAACACCTTCGTGGTTTCGCCGCGCCAAACCGACAGAAAGCGCGCGGCATATCCAACCAGCCGGACGTCACGAGCGACGAGATCGGCGTCGCAATCGATCGCAAACGTGAGGCTTCGCCCAGCCGATGCGTCGAGCATCTTCGATGCAGCGGGGTCGCCCAGGTGGACAATCGCCACAGCGTCCGGCTTCAAACCTCGGAACAGAGACGCCTTGGCTGCGAGATAGGCCTCGCGACTGCCGTGGAAATCCCGGTGATCGCGGGAGAGGTTCGTAAAGACCGCGGCGTCGAAATCGACCGCGTCGAGGCGGTGCTGCGCGAGGCCGATCGACGAGGCCTCGATCACAAGATTCCGATGCCCGGCAAATCGGGCATCGCGCGCGATCGATTGGATGATCGTGCTCTTGGGCGTCGTGACCGCCCGGAGTCCGCGCGCCTCGTTGGCCACCGTTCCGATCACGGGTGTATCCGCACCGAGCAGATGCGCTGCGATGTGACAGACGGTCGTCTTGCCGTTGGTGCCCGTGACGCCCGACGTGAACAACGAGCGGGTTGGATGGCCATGGAACGCCGCTGCGAGTGCCGCGAGCGCGGCGCGCGCATCGGGAACGACAAGCACCGGGACATCCAGCTCGCAGGGGCGTTCGCAGACAACGGCTACAGCGCGCTGCCTCTGTGCGTCGTCCACGAAGTCCGCGCCGTCGTGCTGCGCGCCCGGAATCGCAACGAAGAGCCACCCCGGCCGCACGTCGCGAGAGTCGTCTGTGATGCCTTCAATCCTGACGCGGTGCCAAGACTTCGGGCTCGGGAGTCCGATGCAGGCCGCCAGATCAGCCAGAGATGCCAAGATCCTCTCCGATTCGGTAGACGTAGATCGGGTGTCCCGCCTTCGCCTCCCCGACAACCGACGGCTTCCATCCCCACATCGGGTGGTAGTACGAGACCACACGGGCTCCAGGTGCCAGCTGCGTGCGCAGGCGCGTCTGGAGTCGGAAGTTCGATGTCGCCGACAGGAAGAGGATCACCACGTCCGCGCCGGAGACATCGTAGCTGTACATGTTGCCATGTACGATCCGCGCGCGGTTGGCGAGCCCGGCAAGTCGGATCCACACGCGGGCCCACAGGACGCGAAACGGATCGATCTCGACCCCGACGGCCTGGGCCCGGTGCTCGCGCGCCGCGTGCACGACGAACCGCCCGTCCCCGCACCCGAGATCGACAACGCGGTCATCCGGCTTGATCTCGGCTAGATAGAGGATCCGGCGGACGGTATCGCGGCCTGTCGGCTGCCAGAGTGCATCCAGAGACAGATTCCAGGCAATCCAGAGGGCCGTCAGCCCTCCGACAAGGACGAGAGCAATCCACGCCATCTAGAAGCGAATCTGCACGCCGGCCTCATACAGCGGACCCGTCGTCCAGGCTCCCGCGGAGTAGCGCATCAGATAGCGTGCCTGCAGGAAAAGCGCGATCGGCTCCACCGGGAGAACGCGCGCGCCAGCCACCCCTTCGACCACGAACCCGGTGGTAAACGGCGGGGGCGTAATCGCCGCCCCGATGCCGACACCGATGTACGGATCGACGGGCGGGAACGCCTGGTGCACAAGCAGGTCGATCCCGGCGAGCATCAAGCCGGCGATCTGGTCGGTTGAGAAGCCAATCTGGGTCCGCAGATCGAGCCACTCCGTGAATGGAAGCTCGGCCAGTGCGGTGAGGATAAGCAAGCCGGTCGGATCGACGCCGACGCCCGCGCCGACCGTGAACGCGGTTGCCGAGACACCGGCGACCGCAAGAATGACGAACAACACGAGTCCCTGAACTGCCGCTCTTCTCCGTTGCATTGCGACCCCCCCTGCGGATCCGGCGGCGCGGTCAGATATCGAGTGCGGTAATCTTGTCGCTGTTCTCCCAAATGAAGTCGCGCCGCAGTGCAACGTCACTCCCCATTAGGGTGGAGAAGATCTCGTCCGCCTCGAGTGCGTCTCGGATCTCGACCTGCTTGAGGATCCTCTTCTCAGGATCCATCGTCGTCTCCCAAAGCTCCTGCGGGTTCATCTCACCGAGTCCCTTGAATCGCTTGATGGAGTAGTTCCCGGCGTGCTCCCCGCGGTATGCGCTGAGTTCTTCGTCCGTGTGGAAGTACGTGACTCGCTTTCCGTTCTTGATCTGATAGAGCGGCGGCTTGGCGATATAGAGGTGCCCCTCCTCGATCACGCGAGGCAGGAACCGGAAGAAGAATGTGAGAATCAGTGTGCAGATGTGCGCACCGTCGACATCGGCATCCGCCATGATGATCAACTTGTGATAGCGCAGCCGATCGATCGCGAAATCCTCTCGGATTCCTGTCCCTGTCGCCGTGATCATTGCCTTGATCTCCGCGTTATCGAGCAGCTTCGCCATCCGTGCCTTCTCGACGTTGAGGACCTTCCCGCGCAGCGGAAGGATCGCCTGGAAGTTGCGATCTCGCCCCTGTTTGGCGCTCCCACCAGCCGAATCGCCCTCAACGATGAACAGCTCGCAAGCGGCGGGATCGCGATTCGAGCAGTCGGCAAGCTTGCCCGGGAGCGCAGTCGACGCAAGCGGCCCCTTGCGACGCGCCATCTTTCGGGCCTTGGCTGCCGCCATGCGAGCCCGGCCGGCCTGGATCGACTTCTCGATCACGAGCCGCGCAACCTTCGGCTGCTTGCCGAAGAACAGCCCGAGCTGCTCCTGCAGAATGTTGCCGACAATCCCCGCGACTTCGGGGTTCCCGAGCTTCGTCTTCGTCTGGCCCTCAAACTCGGGGTCCGGGATCTTGACGCTGATGATACACACGAGGCCCTCGCGGATGTCCTCACCACGGAGATTCGGGTCCTTCTTCGTCAGAATCTTCTTCTCGCGGCCGTAGTCGTTCAGGTACTTCGTCAACGTGGACTTAAAACCGGTCAGGTGCGTTCCTCCGTCCGCAGTGTTGATGTTGTTCGCGAACGCATAGATCCCCTCGTCATAGCCGCGGGTGAACTGCATCGCGATCTCGATCTCGATTCCCGACTCGCCCCCCTGAAGATAGATCGGCTTGGGATGCAGGGGATCCTTCTTCGCAGCGAGTTCCTGGACAAACGACTTGATCCCGCCCTTGTTCTGGTACTTGCGCGTGACATCGGCCGCCTCGTTCTCCAGCACGATCAAGAGACCGCCGTTCAGATAGGACAGCTCCCGCAGTCGATGAGAAAGCTTGGGGAAGTTGTAGTGGATCTCGCCGAAGATCTCGCGGTCGGGAAGGAAGGTCGTCGTTGTCCCGGTTCGCTTCGTCTCTCCGACGACCTCCAGCTCCGTCAGCTTCTCGCCTCGCGAGAACTCCTGACGATGGATCTTCCCGTCTTTGTGGACTTCCACCACCATGTGTTCGGAGAGTGCGTTCACGACCGAAACACCGACGCCATGGAGCCCCCCGCTGACATGGTAGCTCTTGTTGTCGAACTTCCCTCCGGCGTGGAGGGTGCTCATCACGAGCTCGACTGCAGGGACGCCGCTTTCGGGGTGGATACCCACCGGCATGCCGCGACCATCATCAATCACGGTAACCCGATTGTCTTCGTGGACGATGATGCGAATCTCGGTGCAGCACCCCTCGAGGACTTCGTCGATACTGTTGTCGACGACCTCTTCGATCAGGTGCATCAGCCCGGCCTGGCCGGTGCTGCCAATGTACATCCCGGGGCGCAGCCGAACCGGCTCGAGACCTTCAAGGACTTTGATTTGATCGGCTTCGTACGTTTGTGTTTGCTGTGCTTGTTTGGCCATCTCACCACCCGTCAGAATTGTACCAAAACGCAGACCAGATTTCAATCGTAGCGATTTCGGCTTGCGTACGAAGGCGTGCCGCGATACGATACACCGAAGTCGTTTGATGAAGTTATATTGGTACGGGGTGGAGCCGGGCATGCAGGACCCTTCCGCGATGAAAGATCTGCCTAGGCGTCGTCTGTTTCTGTTCCTATCAGGCTTCGCGCTCGCAAACGCTGGAGACATCTTCACCCAGGTCGCAATCTTCTGGACGGCGCTTTCGCTGACGGGCAGGGCGCTTTCGCTGGCCACGCTCGGTGGGGCGTGGACGATCACGATGGCGGTGATGGGGCTGATCTCCGGCCCAATCGTCGATCGATTCAATCGCCGGAGTATCCTCGCGTGGCTGCACGTCATGCTGGCGCTTCTCAGCCTCTGTCTGTTCATCGTGGTGCTCACCGATCACCTGCAGATGTGGCACCTGTGGGCCTATCTGGTGGGCAACGCCGTCTGTGGCGTTCCGTCAACCATGGCCTTCAATTCGATGCTCCCCGATCTCGTACGCAAGGAGCGATTGGTCCGAATCAACGGGCTTCTGAGCTCCTGGGGGATGACCGACAACATGATCGAGTCGGCGCTGAGCGGCATCGTGCTGGCACTGTGGGGGCCGGCGCCGATCTTCCTATTCAACGCGGTCATGTTCCTGTTCGGATGCTTCTCCGCGCTCGCCGTGCCGCTCGCATCGGGCAGGGTTCGCGACGAGACAAGACACGAGGCGTGGCAGCCGATTGCGGATCTCCGCCTGACGCTCCGCTATATCCTGCGCAGCCGATTGCTCCGGCGCTACATTCTGCTCGGGCAATTCGGGAGCTTGATCTTCGCGCCGCTCTTCTTCATGGCCCCCGTTGTCGCCGTCGCCATCGGCATGGGCTCGGAGGGCTACGGTTTCCTACAGAGCCTGACGCTCGCCGGCGTGCTCGCGGGAAGCCTGTTGGCCTCGACGATCGGAACCAAATGGCCGAAGGTCAAGATGTGGGTTGGGGGGCAGTTGCTCTACGCCGCCGGATTCCTCTCGCTCGGGATCCACGTCCATCCGGCAATCGCCTTCCCGGCCATGTTCCTGTTCGGTTTCGGCTGCACCGGCGGCCGGGTCTACCAGAACACCCTCGTCCAGCAGATCCTGCCCTCGGCACATCGCGGACGGGTGTTTGGCATCGACGGGTTCGTCGGCGGGGCTCTCCAGCCGCTGGCGTTGGCGCTCGCGATGATGTTCGTCGACTCGGCTGGCGTCGGGCCCGTCCTGATCGGCCTCGCAGCCCTCACGGCCCTGTTGGTTGTCTCCCAGTTCATTCTCCTCCCGATCCGTGAGAAGGACTGGGTGCTCGCCGAGCCAGAGCACACCGCTGAGCCGTCGGCGGAGTAGAGAAGAGCCGCCCTCTCGGATGAGAAGGACGGCTCCAAGCTCCTGGGATCCGGATCACGCTACTGATGCGGCTTCACGACCTCGATCACATCAGGGAAGGCGATCCCGAGCTCTTCGAGCTTCGCGATCGTTGGGATGCCATTGCTGGTCCAGCCGCGGCGCTTGTAGACGGCATCGATCAGCTGCTCGTACTGATCCTCGCGGTAGGCGCGAAGGGCGGCGACCTTCTCGGCCGTCGTCTTCCCGTCCGGATCGATCCCGACCTTCTCGCGAAGCTGCCCGTCGTAGCGCTCTGCGCGGGACTCATACTCTTCCTCGGTCACCGGGCCGACCGAGCGGTAGGGGATCGCGTCGTGTTCTCGCGTTCCGAACCCCATCCGCGCGTTGAACACGCGCTGGAAGTTGTAGACCCGCTCCGACTGCAAGATCAGATCGCCCGGCTCCACGTCGATTCCCGTCACGCCGGAGAAGACGGCACAGTAGTTGCTCACATGCTCCGGGACCTTCGCCGGCTCCGACGTTTCGGCGTTGTCCTCCGGCTCGACGTCGTTCCACGGCAGTTTGCAGTGTCCGACGAGTCCGAACCAGGTCCGCCACATCGGGAAGTAGTGGAGCGCCTCGGCCTTGTCCTCGAATGTCGGGATCTGGTTGTTGACCATATCCATGAAGATGAGCCACGCCTCGTCATGTTGCGGCCCCTTGAGCGCCAGCCCGTAGCCTCCCTGCATTGCGAGAGATTCCTTGGTGACGTACTCCGAGTACTCGAGGCCTTTGGCCTCCATGCCAATCGAGTTCATGAATGCGAAATCCGCGCCGTAGTCGGCCGCGAACTTGGCCTTCATCCGACGGATCCCCTGGCCGACTGTGACACCGAATCCTTCACCGCGCGCCATCTGATGCAGCACATCGAGCGCGGCATCGGCGTTCCCGAACCGAAGATCGAGCCCTCCTGTCTTCTCGGAGTCGAGAATCCCCGCTTCGTAGCACTCCATGACAAACGCCAGGCCTGTCGTGAAAGAGATCGTATCGATCCCGTAGGTGTCGCAGTAGAAGTTCATCTCGAGGACGAACTCCGGATCGAAGATGCCGAGGTTCGCGCTTCCCGCGGCCGTTTCGTACTCCGGTCCATCGACGAGAACCTTGTCGCCGGCGTAGGGACCGGTTCGCAGCGGGAAGCCGTCCACCGCGTGTGAGCAGGACATCGTGCAGCCGATCCAGCAGCCATCGGGCATTCCCTGGCTGAACCGCGATCGCCACACCGAGGAGTCGATGTTCGGCGTGTCGGGATGCCGGCCGAACCGGTAGTTGCACGTCGGCAGCAAATCGTACTCGTCCATGATCTCGACCAGGTGCGACGTCCCGACGCGGCGCATGTCGCACTGGCTCTCGTCGAGGGAGAGTATCTCCTTGGTGATCCGCTGCCCGACTTCGCGCAGCTTCGCCACATCGGCCGGCTGGTTGGCGTCCGGCGTCACCGGCGGTGATTTCACCACGAGGGCGGCGATCTTCTTGTCGCGGAAGACCGTTCCCGTGCCACCGCGTCCCGCCTGCTTGATGCGAACGGCCTTGCGCTTTCGATCGAAGAAGCTGAAGTTGAGACATCCCCAGCGTGTGTGGTCGGCACCCGCGCCTGTCGTCACCGTCGAGATGGCGGCGAGATCCGCCGGCTCCTCCGAATCGGCGAAATCCCTCAGGAGCTTCTCCGAGAGGACGTGCGTGTTGATCTCCGTCTCCGGGCACTCGAGGAGCTGCACGACGCCGCTCGGGCCGTCAATGAAGACGACGACGTTCGATGACGCTTTGCCCTGAACCTCGAGCGCATCCCATCCGGCAAACTTCAGGTAGGGTCCGAAGTATCCGCCGGCGTTGGAGTCGATGACGCTGTCGGTCAGCGGAGAGAGCGAAACGGCGATCGACTTCCCGGACCCGGGATAACTCGTCGTCCCGCCGACGGGGCCGGACGAAATCACCAGCTCGTTCTCCGGGTCGTTCCATCGGGTGGTGCCTTCGACCGCGTTCCACAGCCTCCACACGCCGAAGCCGCGTCCCCCGACGAAGACGTCCTTCATCTGCTGCGTAACCGGGCGCGCTTCCATCTCGCCTGAGCCGACATTGACATAGAGCGTCGTCCCCGTGTAGCCGCGCATCGCAATCGCGCGCTCGTAGGGCATCTCCGCAATCACTCGGTATCCTGCTGGTGCGGTCATCCTTCCTCCTCCAACGAATGCGCTCGCCCCGATGGGCTCGTCGAAGCTGAGTTTAGGTCCGCCACTTCCGTTCCTCAACCGCCCACACAAGTGCTCCGGCGGCCGGCGATTGCACCACCGGTTGTCGATCGCCCGATGCTCCCCTATTCTCTGCCGGAGGAGGGGAGTCATGGATCAAGATCGTATCGAACGGGGGATGCGCGAGATCCTGTCCGGCATCGGAGAGGATCGCCTGAACGCCGAGGTGCTCGCCAACACGCCACGACGCGTCGCCGCGATGTACGCCGAGTTCTTCCGGCATCTGGACGCCGCTCCAGCGGAGGCACTCGGGAAGGTGTACGAAGAGTCGTACAACGAGATGATCGTCCTTCGAGGCATGCCCTTCTTCTCGATCTGTGAGCACCACTTCCTGCCGTTCGTCGGTACGGCGGACGTCGTGTACATCCCGACCGAGGGCCGAATCGTTGGCGCGAGCAAACTCGCAAGGGCTCTGGATATCGCCGCCTCTCGCCCGCAGCTTCAGGAGCGGCTGACCCAGCAACTCGCCGATGCGCTCGTCGATCGGCTCTCCCCGTTGGGGGTCCTCGTTCGCGTCGAGGCGACCCACATGTGTATGACGCTTCGGGGCGTCAAGAAACCGGGGACGACCATGGTGACCTCGGCGATTCGCGGCAGCTTCCACACGAACCCCGCCACGCGGCAAGAGGCGCTGGCTCTGATCACCTAGCCAGGCGCAGGACCCGCACCGAGCGCCTTCACCCGTCTCCGATTCGGTACCTCGCGATTCGAGGATCGTCCGGCTTCAGTGGGACGACCTCAATCGTGCGCTCGCCGGACGATGAGGAGATCGTCATCGCGATTCTAGGTTTCTCGGCGTGGTCGCTGTATCGAGCCACCAACTGACACCCAAGCCGTAGCTCCTCCTCAGAGGGCGAGCCTTCCACGAGCGCCGTCGGGCCCATCACATCGGATGGATCGATCCGCAGCCGGCCGCGCGCAGAATCGGCGAGGCGACGGTTCTCCGGGTGATCCCGCCCGATGATGAGTTTGACATCCTCCGAGAGCCGGAAGTGGCGCCCGAGCATCAACAGGCGGAACCCCTCGACATCGACCGCATCGCGTCCGACATGTTCGAACGCATCGCGCACCCGCGCCGCGTACGTCTTCTCGATCAGCACGCACCCCCCGGCGGGCTGCGGGTAGTCGATGACCCCAAGCTCCTCGGCCAGGGCCATCTGCGGCTGTCGGCTGCGTCCTTGGATCGAGAAGAGATCCTCCTTGCGAAGCCAGCCTTGGATGACCGGCAGCGTGTCCGGGAGAAGATTGGCACTAAGCGGCCGCAGGAGCCGATCGCCGAGGCCGCTCTCTGCGGCCGCGGAAAGCAGGGCCTTGTGGTGCTGGGACTTCGGACGTTGGCCCAGCACCTCGCCGGTCACGACAAACTCCGCTCCGCGCTCCTCCATCACCCGCTTGGCGACCTTCAGCATGAAGATCCGGCAGTCGACACACGGGTTCATTCCCTGGCCATACCCGTGCTTCGGACGGCGAATCGTCTCCAGGTGATCCGCCGATGCGTCGACGACAAGAAGCGGAAGCCCCGCTTGATCGGCAGCCGCCGCGAGTCTCTCGCGTCCCTGCTCGTTCGCACTGAAGAGATGCTGCACGTGGAGAAGCGTTACATCGATCCCCGCGCGCCGGACGACGAGCGCCGCAAGGATGCTGTCGAGACCGCCGGAGAAGGCGGCGATTGCTCGGATCGCCTCGGTCATTCTCGGGCCTCCTGAATCCGTCCACACGAGTGCCTACTGTGCGTCACAACTCCTCCACAGACCAGCTTATAATCCTTGCCGGTTCATAACACAACACGGAACTCAACACGAATCCAAGGAGGATCCGACCATGCGAAAAGGATGGATCATCGGGCTGATCCTCGTCGTGCTCGTCGGCACGGGGATCACAGTCGCCTGGATCGAAGCCTCGGACAGGCAGCTTGTGCTCGGGACGGCCGCCGTCCTCGCCCAGACGGACACGGCGTCGCCTTCCCTCGACGATCAGATCACCGACTCAGGACAGAACGCGATCAAGCAGGCCATCGGGGCCGTCGGTCCCGCCGTCGTACGAATCGACATCACCGGGACGATCAGCATCAGCGACCCGTTCTCCGAGTTTTTCGGCAACCCGTTCTTCCGCGATTTCTTCGGAGACCGATTCGACTCGGACCCCGAGGAGCGAGAGACCCAGTCCCTCGGATCGGGTGTCGTCATCGCCTACGAGGACGAGAAACTCGTCCTGACGAATGCCCACGTCGTGGACGAAGCGGATACGATCACCGTGAGCGCGGTGACCGGAGCCGAGTGGGAGGCAACCGTCGTCGGCGCCGATGACGTCCTCGACGTGGCGGTGCTGCGACTCGACGGGGACACCGACGCCCTCCCCGTGGCCGTGCTCGGCGACTCCGACACAACGGAGATCGGGGATTGGGCGATCGCGATCGGCAACCCACTCGGGCTCTCCTACTCCGTGACGCTCGGGATCATCAGCGCCACCGACCGGGACATCGCCAAGCCGACGGGCATCGGGAACTTCAACAACCTGCTGCAGACCGACGCGGCGATCAATCCCGGAAACAGCGGGGGGCCACTTGTGAACGCCCGTGGTGAGGTCGTCGGCATCAACACGATGATCGCACGTGGGACGTCGGACGGGGTGGCGATCGAGGGGATCAACTTTGCGATCGCGATCAACGGTGTCAAGGATGTCCTCGCGCAGCTTGTCGAGACGGGCGAGGTCGTGCGAGGCTGGCTCGGCGTCCAGCATGTGGAGATCAACGCGGAGACCGCCGTGACCTACGGAGTCGACCCGGAGCAGAAGGGAACGATCGTTGTCACTGTCTACGAGGACAACCCGGCAGAGGCCGCAGGAATCGAGGCCGGGGACGTCATCATCCAGGTCGGGAGCGCGACGATCGAGACCTCGGATGATCTGAATCGCGAGATCGGCATCCTACCGGCCGGCACGGAAGTCGAGATTACCGTCCTTCGCGGCGGGGAGATACACATCCTGACGGCCGTTCTCGGCGTCCGCCCGAGCGAGGAGACGCTCGCCTTCTACGGCGGCCCCGTGCCCGAGGACGGAAGCGAGTCGGCGGCGCACTTGGGACTCGTCGTGCGCGATCTGACGCCAATCATCGCCTCCCAGCTGGGATTGAATTCGACAGATGGGGTCGTCATAATGGACGTCGCTACGGGGAGTTCGGCGGAGCGTGCCGGGCTCGAACAGGGCGATGTGATCCTCGAAGTGGAGCACCTCCCGGTCCGTTCCGTAGAGGACTGGGATGCCGCGATCGCCGAGGTTGGCGAAGAGGAGATCACCCTGACGATCCTGCGCGACGGCCGGTTGCGATTCGTCGCGATCGAGTAGTCGGACCCCGGGAGTTCATCGGAGAGTGGCGCAGCTTGGTCAGCGCGCAGCGTTCGGGACGCTGAGGCCGCCGGTTCGAATCCGGCCTCTCCGACAGATGCGGGAGTAGCTCAATGGTAGAGCCCTGGCCTTCCAAGCCAGTCATGCGGGTTCGATTCCCGTCTTCCGCTCCAGGTCAACCCAAAGCGTTGCCTGCGGGTCTCTGCAGACGTACGGAGACTCGTCTGCCTGTGTAGCTGTTGCTACGGGCTGCCACCAGCCGTAGGATAGGCGTAACAGCACAGGGTTCCGGAGAAGGCCTCCGTGCGATTGCACACCCAACAGGAGATTCGCTCGCGAATCTCCGACGCAGAAGAGGCTTCCTACGGAAGTCTTGTCTGCGCCCGTAGCTCAGTGGACAGAGCAGCGGCCTTCTAAGCCGCTGGCCGGAGGTTCGAATCCTCCCGGGCGTGCCAGAGAGTACATGGGGAGCGTGGCGCAGTCGGTTAGCGCACCAGGTTGTGGTCCTGGGGGTCGCGGGTTCGAGTCCCGTCGCTCCTCCTCGTGCGGTTCGCGCTCGAACGCTTCGCGTTCGTCGGAGTTTGCCTCCGGCAAACATCCGGTGGGTGACGAAGCGCTAGTAGTGTGCGCATCGCGCTCGAACGCTTCGCGTTTGTCGGAGCCTGCGTTCGGCAAGCGTCCGGTGGATCGTAGTGCGGCCTGCGAAGCGAAATCCATCCGGGAGTTTCGCGAAGCGAAACCCCGACGTACTCAAGAGATCATCGAGATCTCTTGAGTACGAACGCGCCCGTAGCTCAATTGGATAGAGCACCGGTCTTCGGAACCGGGGGTTGGGAGTTCGAGTCTCTCCGGGCGTAGAGAAGGCTCAGGGCCTAGGTGCCCTGGGCCTTCTCTACTCTGGGGAGCGAGAACCCCCCGCATTCGCACAGCAATCCATGAGGCGAATGCGCAAGGAACTCGTAGAACGCGAAGCGTTCGCAGAGTTCCCGGAGTTCAGAGTCTCCACGTTCGAAATGCGAGAATCACTACCGAGTTCGCAGCACCTCATCAGGCGAATGACCCACTCGCGACGTTTGGCGACGGAGCAGCCAGACTCGCGCCTCCTCGAAGAGGAGCAAGACTCTCCGGGCGTAGAAGAGACCCAGGGCGATGGAAACCTGTGCCTCGTCTACGTTTGGAGGGCGAGAACTCCCCGCGTTTGCGGTCGATCTTCGGGGCAAACGCGCAAGTCGCGACGTTTGGCGCCAGCGGCGTCAAACTCGCCCCTCCTCGAAGAGGAGGCAGACTCTCCGGGCGTCGTCGAGGCTCGGGACTGGATGCCCTGGGCCTCGTCTGCGTTTGGAGGGAGAGATCTCCGGGATTCCGGCCACCAGCGGAGCCGGGGCCCAGGGCCTGCTCCATCGCGCGACGCTTCGGCTGCCACACGACATCCGTCCTTGACACGTTTCGGGGATCTGCCTAGAATCCCTTCGATGTTGGATATCCTGCAGTCGTCACAACATGGAGCGTAGATTCGATCTTCCCCCTGCTTGGAACGTTCTGCTGAGATCACTCTCCAACACTGAGGAGGCAACACCGATGGCAGAGCGCGAGCAAGGGACTGTCAAGTGGTTCAATGACAGCAAGGGGTTCGGGTTCATCGAGCGCGAGGGCGGCGAAGACGTCTTCGTGCACTTCAGCTCCATTCGCGGCGCCGGCTTCAAGTCGCTGTCCGAGGGGCAGAAGGTCGAATTCACCGTCGCCCAGGGAGACAAGGGCCCGCAGGCCCAGGACGTAGCACCTCTCTAGGTACATCGGAGCAACGCAAAGCGAGCGACGCGTCCAACAACGTGTCGCTCGCTCTCTCTTCGTCCGTTGCTCGTAAGCCCTAGCCAAGCACTGCCGCCAGATCCTCCTCCGGGGCGGTGATGGGCGCCAAGCCGAACGTCTCAACCAGGACGTTGAGAACCGTCGTCGGATCCTTGCCGCAGATCCCACATGCCGTGCAGCCTTTCCCACCTTTCGTCTGTTCGCATGGATGGCAGAACATGTCTACCTCCCGTTCCCCTCTACAATGTCGGCCAGGGTCGTGGTGCGGAACTGTTCGTGGACCTGCGTTCGTACGCGCTCGACAAGGCCGCCGAGTATGCAATGCACTCGCTGGCAGACCGGAGCCTCAAACAGGCACCCATCTTGTCGAATTGGCCCTTCAAGGGTCTCATAGATCTCGAGAAGATTGATCTCGGCCGCGGGGCGCGCGAGGGTGTAGCCTCCACTCGGTCCTCGCTTCGCTCGCAGGAGGCCTGCCTTCCCAAGCCGCTGCATCACTTTCGACAGATGGGCCGATGACGCGTTGAGCCGCTTCGCCGCATCGGTAACCGAGATGGCCTTCTCCTGCTCCGCGACGATCGCCATCGCATGCAGGCCGAGTGCCGTCGCCTCCGAGAGTCTCAGCATGTCCGCCATTCAGCGGCCTCCTCGCCCGTTCGCTGATTATGGAATCAGTATACCGAAATACCTGTACTCCGCAACGGTTGCATCGCTTGAGATTCGCGATCGCTTTGCCTGCGGGAGCCGCGCCAAATCAGGCGCCGCCAGCGTTCATTCGGCAAAGTTGCGCCGGTGCATCCCTGGAGCCGACGTGCTGCGCTCGACATCGAACAGCCGCGGAATCGGCCCAGCGGATTCGACGGCGATCGAGGCAGCGTAGCCGTCGGGCGAATCGACATCCACGACCCTCCACCCGTCATGAGGAGAGTCGACGATCAGGCCTCCGCCATCGGACTCGACCACGGAGACGAGGCCAAGCCCCCCGGGAACGCCGAGACCGAGCCCTTTGATCAGTGCCTCCTTCCTCGTCCAGGCGCGAAAGAACGCCGCCGGCGCGTCGTCGCGGCTCGTCACCTGTCGCGCCTCAACCGGCGAGAGGAACCGCTCCGACAGGCGCCGCACGTCACCGATCGAGCGGACCCGCTCGATGTCGATTCCTACGCGCAAGCCAATGAGGACCGCGAGCAAGGCCCAGCCGCTCGAGTGAGAAAGACTGAGATGGAGATCGCTCCACGGATCGTCGAGGAACGGCCGTCCTGCAGCATCCCGGATCAGCGGGACGGACGTGGCCGCGCAGCCCAGCAGCGCCGCAAGGATTCGCCGCACCAGGCCCCCGCAGATGGTCAGTCGGCGACGCGTGGCTTCCTCAGGCCGGCGCTCGATCCTCGCGAGTTCCGGTTCGCTGAGAACGTCACGAAGCCGCCTGAGTTCTTCCTCGTCCGCCACGAGGGGAAGCCGCCAGATACAGACCTCTCCTGCCTTCAGTGCTTCGATTGCGGGAGTTTCTTCTCCGGCCCGGCACGGCACGATGTCGCCTGGGCGGCTATTCCGGGCGCTCATAGCGCGGGACCAGTGCGGGCAGCACCTCGAGAACCCGCGCGTTGTCGCCAGCCACCCCGGCCGCAACGAGCTCCTCGAGACGGCTCGTCCAATCCTCCATTGGGTCGGCCATCCGCGCGATGAACAGCCGCTCGTGTGTCGTCGCATCGGTTCCCTCTTCGGCGGTGAGGAGCTCCTCGAAGAGCTTCTCCCCCGGACGCATCCCGGTGTAGACAATCGGGACATCCTGTTCCGGTTCGAGCCCGTAGAAGCGAATCAGGTCCTTGGCCAGCTCTACGATACTCACCGGTTCCCCCATGTCGAGCACGAGAACCTCGCCGGGTCGGCCGGCCGCGCTCGCCTGCAGCACCAGCTGCGCCGCTTCGGAGATGATCATGAAGTAGCGCAGCATGTCGGGATGGGTGACCGTCACCGGTTGGCGCCGTTCGATCTGATCGCGGAAGGTCATGAGCACGCTTCCACGGCTGCCGAGGACGTTCCCGAACCGCACCGCGACGCACTTCGTCGCCGCGCCGGCGTGCGCACGCACGAGCATCTCGCCGACGCGCTTCGACGCCCCCATCACCGACGTCGGGTTGACCGCCTTGTCGGTCGAGATCAGCACGAACGCGGACGCGCCGGATCGGCACGCCGCCTCGAGGACATTCCTCGTCCCGAGGACGTTCGTCTTCACCGCCTCCGCCGGGAACGCCTCCATCAGCGGAACATGCTTGTACGCAGCGGCATGGTAGATGACCTCCGGAGAGGCCCCGGCGAGCACGTGCTCCACGCGCGCACAATCCCGCACGTCGGCAATCGCAACCTCGACCTCCCGGTCCGGGAAGAGCCGAACCAGATCCGCCTCGAGATCGAACAGACCCGTCTCGTTGAAGTCGAGCGCCACCAGTCGTCCGGCGCCAAATCGCAGCACCTGACGGCAGATCTCCGATCCGATCGATCCAGCCGCACCGGTTACCAGAACCGTCTTGTCGACAAGCAGCGCCTCAATCGCCTTCGGCTCGAGATGCACCGGATCGCGCTTCAGCAGATCCTCGGGACGCAGTGCTCGGAGAGCCTGTGCATCGACGCGGCCGGTGTAGAGTTCGCTCAATCGCGGGAGGATCTTGATGTCCCCGATCCCGCCCTGGCGTGCCAGATCGACCGTCTCGCGGATGGCCTCCGCCGAAGCCGACGGAATCGCGACGAGGACCGCCTGAACATCATGCGCTCCGATCAACCGCGGAAGCTCCTCGCGGGAGCCGAGGACCCGAACGCCGTAGATCAGCTGCCTCGCTTTCTCCGGATCGTCGTCGATGAATCCGACCGGGAAGTACATCGACGGTTCCTCTTCCTGAATCGCCCGCACGAGCTGTGCGCCCGCCTCGCCCGCGCCGACGATCAGAACGCGTCGCCCGCTCGCTCGCGACGGCCGCCCGAACCCGATCCGTAGCAGTCTCCCGGACGCACGTACGGCACCGACCAGCAGGAAGCAGAGCGCGGCATCGATCACAAGGACCGATCGTGGGAAGATCTCAAACCCCACCATCCCTCGAAGGAGCAAGATCACCGCGGTGAGGATCGCCGAGCCGACGAAACAGGCGACCGCAACGTTCAGAAGCTCCCGGATTCCCACATGCCGCCAACTGAAGCGGTAGAGATTCAGCGGGACGAAGACCGCGACCTTGATCGCGATCGCCAACCCGATCGCCCACCCAAGCTGGCCTACGATCTGCGCGGGGATCCTTCCATCAAAGCGAAGGAGAAACGCAAACACCATCGAGGCTCCGATTGCCAGCGCGTCGAGAAGCAGCCAGCGCATGGACCTAGCCACGCAGGACCTCGTCGATCGCGCGAAGGAGCGCATCGACCACGCAAGCGACCTGATCTCGTGTAAGTCGATTGAAGAAGGGGAGGGCGATCGTCCGCGCCCCAGCGACCTCGGTCACCAGAAGCGTCCCTTGCGTCGTCCCGAGGAATTCGCGATAGAAAGGCTGCAGATGGATCGGTGCGAAGTAGTTGCGACAGCCGATGCCGTCGCGCTCGAGCGCCGCAAGAATCGCATCGCGCTGGGTCTCGTTGAACGCCTCCGCGAGGCGCACGACGTAGACGAACCAGCTCTGCGTTGCCTGGTCACCCACCGACGGCGTGACGACGTCCGGGCACGCTGCCAGTCTCTCTTCATACCAGGATGCGACGCGCTGCCTTGCTTCGATGAACTCATCGAGACGGGCAAGCTGGGCGACGCCGAGCGCAGCCGAGAGCTCGTCCATGCGGAAGTTGTAGCCAAGGCGCACGTGCTTCAGCCATGCATCGCCGTCGCCGCGTCCCTGGTTGACCATGCTTCGGCAGATCCTTGCGAGCTCGGCATCCTCGGTGATGACCACCCCGCCCTCGCCGGTCGTGATCTGCTTGTTCGGGTAGAACCCGAAGATCCCTGCGCGCCCGAACGATCCGCACCGTCGGCCGCCGAGCGACGATCCGAGTGCCTCGGCGCTGTCTTCAATCAGGAGGAGACCATGCTCCTCGGCGATCCGCTCAAGCGCCGGCCAGTCCGCCGGATGACCGAACACGTCGACCGCAAGAATCGCCTTCGTCCGTGGCGTAATGGCCGCTTCGATGCGCCCCGGATCGATGCAGAGCGTCACCGGATCGATGTCGACGAAGACGGGCGTCGCACGCACGAACAGGATGCAGTTCGCCGACGCAATGAAGGAGAACGATGTCGTGATGACCTCGTCGCCCTCTCCGATCCCGAGTCCCTCGAGGATCACATGAAGCGCGCTCGTCCCGCTGTTGAGAGCCACCGCGTGCCCGACGCCGACGTAGCCAGCGATCGCGGTCTCGAACTCAGCAAGCTTCGGCCCGAGCGCGAGACGCCCGCTCTCGATGACTTCGGTCACAGCCCGATGCTCCGCGGGACTGATATCCGCCTGGGCCAGTGGAATCCTCATCTCACGAGTCCCCTCCGCTCTGCATTCTAGCCGGCAGCTCCCGCCCTGTTGTGCCCATTCCGAACATGACGCTCACGGTGCTGAGCCACCGATTCCACGCCATAGGAAGTCAGCCTGTCTTCCTCCCACCCGTTCTCCCCCATCGAGGCAGTGTACTGCTTCAGCATCGTCACGCCCGGTTGGTGTCCGTCGAGCGGCGGGTCCGGCGGGCGCCCTGTCGCGAGCGCAAGTATCCTCTTCGGGAAGTCAGCCCCGGCGAAGTGGCTGACCGGATAGCCGCCCCCCAGTCTCGGGTTGATTTCCAGAACGACAAGGCGGCCATTGACTGCCATCACATCGACACACCATGGACCGACCACTCGCAGATGCGCGGCCAGCTCATGCCCGAGTCGATCGAGCGACGGATCGTCGATCGTCTCCGCCTTGTAGCACTCGCCCCTCGTCTTGTAGAGAACGCGGAGCCCGATCACGGCATCCGGCGCTCCTTCCGCATTCGAGAAGATGTGCAGCGAAAGGTGATCCGTACCGAGGAACTCCTGGACCATATCGCCGTCACGGCGGTCGAGATTCCACTCCTGCCGAAGCTGCGTCAGGTCCTCGACCTTCACGATTCCCAGACTCGCGCTTCCGCGGCGCGGCTTCACCAGAAGTGGGAACGCCACCTCGCCTCGCTCCAATGCCGCCTCGGCCTCCTCGAGGCTCACGAACGTCGCTGGCGTCAGAATGCCGTTTCTGAGAAGGAATTCGTGCGTTCGAAACTTGTCCGCGCAGATCTCGACAACCTCCGGCGACGAGATGACGATACGGGTTCCGGCTTCCTCGAATGCAGCCCGCTCTCGCGCAAGAATCGGGAGTTCGCTGTCATTGATCGGGACGATGATGTCGACCTGATGGTCCGAGCAGACGGTGCGCAGGGCTTCGACATACCCCGTCTCGGTCGCAAGGGGAACGAGAAACGCCCTGTCAAACAGCCCCAACGACGGTGCGTGGCGATTGCTGTCTGAGGCGAACAGCCCGTCCTCGGGCCCCAGGGCCTCTCGGAAGAACTCCGCCAGGTAGGCACGCCGTCCGATGCTGGTGATCAGCACATTCATGCTTCTCCTTCCCCTTTCCCGTCCTCCGGCCACCCGGTTCCGAAGGCGCCGGTCTTCTCGTCCGAGTAGAGCCCCTCGCGTGTCACGAGGACCACCTTCACTGTTCTCAACAGGATCCGCAGATCGAGCAGCAGCGATTGATGATCCACGTACCATGCGTCGAGTGCGATCCGCTCGTCCCAGGCCAGTGTGCGCCGGCCGTTGACGAGTGCCCACCCGGTGATGCCCGGCTTCACGTCCAGCCTGCGTCTCTGGGCCGGGGTGTATTGCTCGACCTGATACCGCAACGCAGGCCGCGGACCGACGAGACTCATTTCACCCCGGAGCACGTTCAGGAGCTGCGGCAGTTCGTCGATGCCCCACTCTCGCAGGATGCGTCCGAAGCGGGTGATGCGAGGATCTTGCTCCACAACGCCATACCCGCGGCCCTGCTCCACAGCGTTCATCACCATCGTGCGAAACTTGAAGACCCGAAACGGCTTCCCATCCCGTCCGATTCGCTCTTGGCGGAAGAGTGCCGGTCCACGGGAATCCAACCGCACGATCAGCGCAATCAGCAGAAAGGGCAACGCGAGCAGCGTCAGCCCCACCAGACAGAAGGCGAAGTCTATCGCTCGCTTGGCCGCACGGCCCGGAGCGTTCCACGGTCTTCTCACGCGCCCTCCTCCCCGCCCGATGATGCTCTCCGAATGGGATCCAGGCAACCCAATCGATCGCATCAACCCGGAAAGGATGCTCCAAAGATGGCCCCGAGGGCTCGTCGATCGCGGCGCGATCACGCAGTTTCAGTGAGGTCCCCGTGGGTAACGAGTCGATGAATCTCGGAGAGGCTTAGGTCCGCCAGCCCCAAGGACACGATGGTCCGGCCGCACTCGCGGAAGTCGACATCGCACATCGCCGAGGCAAGATCGATGATGAGGTTGATCGTGGGGGTCTCCACGCCAACGAGGTCTCCAAGGGATGCGATCGGAACGAGACCTGTTGGCACATCCTCGAGAATGTAGCGATGCTCTAGCGATCGAGGAGCCTGGATCCCCCGATAGGCCGGGTTCGTCCGAATCGCATCGACGAGATGCTCGCCGGTCGCTCCGTAGACCCGGCAAAGCCAGTCGCAGACAGAGAATGTCGCGACGCCGAGCGCCTCCGCGACCCCGACTCTCTCGCGATCGACACGCTCAATCAACGCACCGACGATCGGCGTGATTCCCTCATAGTAGTAGAGGAACTCGGTCCTCTCCGTCTCGATCCATCCGGCGTTCAGCAGGGTAGGGGCCGGATGCAAGACGGCCCCGACGTTTCCGAGGCTGGTCGCCAGCACGCTCTCGGCCTCGCTGAATTGAGGGAAGACCTCTCCGATCACCCCGATCACGTTCACCGTCTCCGAGGCAGGAAGGGCCGCCAGCGGGACATCGCGCTTGGCGGCGATCACATCGACGCCCGCGTCTTCGCCGCACGGCCGGCAGGTGTGGAGGATTGTCTGGGCCTCGGCGATCGCCGCTCGACACTCGGGACGGGCCGCTCGAACGATCCGTGCGAACTCCAGTGCCCCGCCCGTTCTCCCCGGGCAGAGCACGATCATCTGGTCATCGCGGAGGAACGGCGCCGCGTTCGACGCAAGATCGAAGTGCGCGTGAGCGGGGACGACAACGAAGATGACGTCGGCAAAGTCGATGGCTTGCTCGATGTCTTGGGTGACGCTATCGACCGCGAAGATCCCATTCAGCAGCCCTCGCATGTGGACGCCGCCGGTCTCCCGAATCTTGCGGATACGCTCGTCCCCTCGGTTGTAGATGCAGACCGGCTGCCCCTGCTCGGCCAGATGGCCCGCCATCGCGAGTCCGCCAGCCCCCGCACCGATGACGGTGAAGCGTGTCGCACTCATCGGCCGCTCGCCTCCGAGAGGATCCGCGCAATGCGCTCCTCCTCGGCAAGAGGCGTGCCTGTGTTCGGATCGACCGAAACGCAGGCACCATCAAGGATCGCTGTCCAGGCGGCCCCGGCGGCGGCCTCGTTGCCTTCCAGGTCCGGAGCATCGAGGATTCCCAAGCGGATAGCCCGTTCAATCGCGACTCCAGAGGCAAGCGGATCCGGCTCGTCGCCCGCAAGTTGAGCGATTGCATCGAGGATCGCCTGCGCCTCCTTCAGGACCTGCTCCTTCCGGCGCTGTACCTGTGGGGCTTCGAGCAGCTCCTCGAACAGGGCGTCGGTACTCGCTTCGGAGATCGTCCACCGCGCCATTCTCGCGCTCTCGACGATCTCCTCCGGCCCGGCGATGTGCGCTCCTTCGCAGTAAGCGACGACATGCAGGATGGAGGGGCGCAACGCCATGCCGACAAGGGTCGAGAGGACGAGCCGAGCCCGCCCGGCATCCGGGTCGACGGGGAAGCTCGAGAGACCCGGGCGAACCTGCCGATAGCTTCGAAACTCGTCGTCATGAAGCCCCTCGACGAGATCGATCATTGCCAGGACCTTGGCGAGATCCATCGAGGTACTGGTCCCCGCCGGTGTGTTGAGCATGTATTGCGCGACGTATTCCCGGACGCCCGCCTGCTTCGCGTTGAACGCGGCCAAGTACGCAGTCGCAGCAGCAACAGCATCGGACGCCCGACGGAGGCTCCATTGGTGAGGTTCGTTGACTTCGACCGGGATCCCCCGCTTGGCATGCCATCTCATCAGTTGCTTCGCCTCGGCGATCGATTGCCCGAGGGTCCGCGGTCCACGCCGATCCATCTCGTTGTACCAGGTGAGCGGAACGGCACACCACGCGTTGTGGATCGTTCGTGCGAGCATCTCCGCCCACTGGAAGACGTCCGCTGTACCGCTGTAGCAACGACAGAGGGGGCGATTCCCGCGGCGGGTCGCCTCGTAGATGCGGGCGAGATCCTCGGGGGTCCGAACCGGCACACCTCCGGCCCCGCTCGATCGACCGCTCTGACCGTCTTCGCGGAAGAATGCCTCCTGCGCCGTCTGGTCCGGCGCAATCGAGATGACGTCGAGCACACGCTCTTCCGACAGTCTGGCAACGGCGCCGACTGTAGCCTCTACGGTCTCCAGTCCGATGTGGTGTCGAAGCAGCGGATGGGGCGCAGCTGCGCGTATCCTCTCGATCAGCGTATCCGGCGGTGCGGCGCTCGAAGCGGCATCGGAATCCCCCTCGCCGGCGAGCCGCCGGAGGTAGGCGAGGATCTCACCTCGCGACCAGCGGCCGTCGAAGATCTCCGAAAAGAGACCGAGTTCGCGTGCCACGGCCCCGGTCGCCGCTGTCCCGCCAAAGAGATAGAGCCTGTCTTCGAGCAGGCCGGCCGCCTCCAAGCGATCCTTGAGGTCAACGAGCAACGCACGGCAGGCATCCGTCGACAGCCGATAGCTGACACCCACGACATCCGGATCGTCCTCGGCGACTGCCCGCACGAAGCCCTCGGGCGAGAGCGTCGCGCCGAGGAACCGAACGTCGTGCCCCGCCAGCGTTGCACGATGGAGGAAGTTCCGTACGCCGATCACGTGGATACAATCGCCGAGTGAAGCCGCAATGATTCGTGCCATGCCCTCTCCTGGTAGCCTGGTTCGATGCTGCGTCGCGTCAAGTCTAGTATCGGCGATTCGCCCTGGCAATCACGCCGGGGCAGACCCTTGAACGACCGTGCTAGTACTCGATCCCCTGCCGCGCCTCGGTCCCATGATCGAATGGGTGTTTGTGTCGCTTCATCTCCGTCACAAGATCCGCAAGGGCCGTGATCTCAGCGATCTCTCCCCACCCGCCCGTCAGCACCACATCCACGCCCGGGGATCGTTCGCAGAGCAGCCGGACGACATCCGCCACGCCGACGAGTCCGAACTCGACCGCGTACAGAATCTCATCCAGAACGAGCAGGTCGACATCGGTGCGCTTCACCGCGCGCGCCGCCGCCTTCATCGCACCGGCCACCGCGGCCGCATGCCGGTCGTTCGGCTCGTCCCGCAACCACTCGGTCTCACCATACGTCTCCGCGGAGAACCTCCGGCTTGGCACCAGAGCCTTCAGCTCCCCCGCCACCTCAGGAGCACTCTTCATGAACTGAACCATGTGGACGCGCCACCCATGTCCAAGGGCCCTCAGCGCCATGCCAAGCGCCGCCGTCGTCTTGCCCTTGCCGTCTCCCCAGAAGACATAGATGCTTCCTTCGCCCCGCGCTCCCGCGCGACCGAGCGTACCCTCACCCATGCCAATCCCCCCTCTTCTGGATGAGATCGCGGTAGAGCGACAGGTGTTGCTCAACGACCGTCTCGACACGGAATCGAGATTCAGCAAGCTCCCTCGATCGGCGTCCCATCCTGACGCGACGAGCTTCGTCGGCCACAAGTTCCTCGATCGCTCCGGCCAGCGCCTGCCCATCGCGAACAGGCACGAGCAGCCCGTTCTCGCCGTGCGAAACGGCCTCCCGGCAGCCAGGCGCATGGGTCGTCACGATCGGCAGCCCCATCGCCATCGCCTCGAGTACCGTTCGCGGGAGTCCCTCGCGGTACGACGGCAGCACGTAAAGGTCCGTCGCATGGAGCCACTCGGGGATGTTGTCCTGCCGTCCTACGCGGATCACCCCGGCTTTCGACGCCGAACGGTGGATCTCTTCCCTGGAGAGGCGATCCGGGTTCCCGGAATCCGGTTCCCCGATCAGCACGAAGGTCGCCGCATGTCTCATCGCTGCCGCAGCTTCGATAAACTCGCGAACTCCCTTCGACGAGATCAGCCGAGCGATCATCGTCACGACGGTGGCGTCCGACGCGATACCCCATTGTCCGCGGAGCCGGGCCCTCCCGTCCCGATCGAATCGCCCGCTTGAGAACTCGACCGTGTCGACCCCGGAGCCGACGATGAGCCTTGCACGGCCGGCCCGGCAGAGTCGACAGCTGACGAAGTAGTCTCGGTCGTCGGGGTTCTGGAAGACCACCGCGTCCGCCCGGGACTGCGTGGCAAACCCGGTCGCAAGGTTCACCAGCCCCCGAAGCAGCGTGCGCCGCGGGCCACCCTCCCCGGCGTAGAGCGACCCGAGACCGGTGACGGAGTTCACCACAACGCCTCGCATCCCGCGTGTGGCAAGGTTGACATAGAGATTCGGCCGCAACGTGAACGCGTGAACGACATCGGGCTCGATCCGCTCGAGCGCCCGCCGGAGCCCACGAATGCTCGCTCGTGCTCGAGCCGGATTGAAGGTCAGCCGATCGATCGGAAGCTCGAGGTGCTCCACGCCATGTTCCTCGAACCGATTCGCCACGTCTCCAGAAGGGCAGATCGCGAAAACAGCCGCGCCGTCGGCCACCAAGCGCTGCATGATCGGCAATCGGAACCGGTACAGGTTCCGGTCGTGATGAGATACGAACGCAATGCGACGCCCGGCGAGGCTCGAGGTGCCCTCACTCGTCAACGAACCTAGCCGCTTCTCCGAAACCATTCCACCGTCCGTTTCAGTCCCTCGTCGAAGCCTACCACCGGGGCATATCCGAGGATCCGTTCCGCCTTGTCGATGCTCGCCAGCGAGTGTTTGACATCGCCCGGGCGAGCTTCCTCGTGGATCGCCTGGATTGGCGCATTCGGAGAGATCATCTCCGAGAGCTTCGTCGCGAGTTCGTTGATGCTGACTCGTCCATTGCATGCAATGTTGAACACCTCGCCGCCGACGTTCGGCGCCTCCGCGGCCAGCAAATTGGCACGAACGACGTTGTCGACGTAGGTGAAGTCGCGTGTCTGCTCGCCGTCTCCCTCGATCCTCGGCGATTCACCCCGCTCGAGCCAACCGATGAACTTCGGGATCACCGCCGAGTACGGGGATTCCGGATCCTGCCTCGGGCCGAAGACGTTGAAGTAGCGAAGGGCGACCGTCTCAAGGCCGTAGATGCGGTAGAACACACGGCCGTACTGCTCCGCGGTGAGCTTGCTCACCGCATAGGGCGAGAGAGGATTGGGAGTCATCTCTTCCCGCTTTGGAAGCTCAGGATTCGCGCCGTAGGCTGACGACGATGACGCGTAGACCACGCGACGCACGCCGGCCCGTTCTGCCGCTACGAGGACGTTGAGCGTCCCCGTCACGTTGACCTCGTTGCTCGCGATCGGATCCTCGATGGAACGAGGCACCGAGGGGAGCGCCGCTTGATGGAAGACAACATCGGTGTCTCGGATCGCCGCCTCAACCGTTGTCCGATCGCGGATGTCCCCTTCGACAAGCTCGATCTGCTCCAAGACGTCGGCAAGGTTCTCGCGCTTGCCGGTCGAGAAGTCGTCGAGCACGCGGATCTTGCGCCCGACACCAATCAGCGCTCGCACCAAGTGCGACCCGATGAAGCCTGCTCCCCCGGTCACCAAGACGCCTGTCGCAGATCCCATCCATCCCCCATTCTGAGTCGTTTCATGCGCAGCCGGCGATCATGCCACCCGAATCATGGTACGGGGTCACCGAACCCCGGACAATCGATCCGCCCGCGCACCTTGAGGCTTGCAGCTTCTGATTGGGTTGATGAGACCGTCGCGCGCAGCTACCCTCTAGAACACCATCGTGCTGTGGCGGGAGCAGGAATATGCTGTTCACAAGCGGGATCTTCCTCATCTTCTTCCCAGCCGTTGCTGGGCTCCACTTCCTGGTTCCGGAGCGGTTTCGGTGGTTCCTGCTTCTCGTCACCAGCTACGTCTTCTATGCCTGGTGGAGGCCCGAGTACCTTCTGCTTCTCATCGGTGTGACGCTCATCGCGTACGTCGCCGGGCTCGTTCTCGATCGGGCGAAGCATCACCGACGGCTGCTCCTCTCGATTGCCTTGCTGCTCTGCCTGTCGCCCCTTCTTGTCTACAAGTACCTCGGCTTCTTCGCCGAGGCAGTCTCGTCGCTTCTTGCGATGATTGGAATCGAGAGTACTCTGGCGGTCCCCGGCTTCATCCTTCCCCTTGGGATCTCGTTCTTCACGTTCCAGAGCGTCGGGTACATTTTCGACGTCTACCGCAGGAAGAGGTCGGCGGAGAAACACCTCGGCTTCCTTGCGCTCTTCGTGTCCTTCTTCCCGCAGCTCGTCGCCGGACCGATCGAACGCTCGACCGCTCTTCTCCCGCAGCTTCGTGCTTCCAGAGCGTTCGACGATGCGCGGACCGCCAGCGGGCTTCGCCTTGTACTCTGGGGGTTCTTCAAGAAACTGGTGATCGCGGATCGACTGGGTGCACTCGTGAATGTCGTGTACAGCGATGTCACCGCGTTCGAGGGGGTCCCGCTTCTTCTCGCGACGTACCTGTTCGCGTTCCAGATCCTCTGCGACTTCTCGGCGTATACCGACATTGCACGCGGGTGTGCCCGCGTTCTTGGCGTTCACCTGACGGAGAACTTCCGGCAGCCGTACCTGTCGAGTTCGCTCGTTGATTTCTGGCGGCGCTGGCACATCTCACTCACAAGCTGGTTCCGAGACTATGTCTACATCCCTCTCGGCGGTGCTCGGCGCGGGCGGCTTCGGTGGGGGCTCGCGGTGCTCGTCGTCTTCCTCGCGAGCGGCCTGTGGCATGGCGCCGCCTGGACATTCGTCGTGTGGGGAGGATTCCACGGAGCGCTCTACCTGATCGGCCGGCTGACCGCGACGCTTCGAGATCGTTTCTGGTCCTTCCGGATCCCCGGACTTCGACGAGTCCGGAAGGTTCTTGCCGTGGTCGTGACGTTCCATTTCGTGGCTCTCGGATGGGTCTTCTTCCGTGCTGAATCCATGTCCGATGCGCTCTACGTTCTGCGCCATGCATTCTGCGGACTGCAGCTGCGGACGAACTATTTCCTCGGCCTCGGGCTCGAGCAGTTCGCAATTGGAGTCGCAGCTCTTGGGTTCTATCTCGTGGTCGACAACCTGCGCCGTTGGTCCGATATCGGCCGATGGCTGATCGAGCTGCCGACCGCGATCCGATGGGCGCTCTACTATGCACTGATCTTCGTAGTTCTGTTCTTCGCCTTCGCCACGGATCAACCGGAATTCATCTACTTCCAGTTCTGAAGGAGGGCCGAGCATGAAACGCTTCGCACTGCGCGCTGTCCTGTTCGCCCTTCCGATTCTCACCCTGCTGATCCTGCTCGAACCCCTCTGGGAGCGGGCGTTCGAGGGGCGAACCAAGGACTATGTCTCGGCGATGGAGAGAATCGCGGAGGGCGGTCCGTACAGCCTGATCGTCTTCGGAGACTCGCACGCTGCGAGAGCCATCGCAGATGATCTCCTTCCGTCCAGCGTCGCGGACGCCTCGTATGGCTCGGACTCCTTCTCCGACATCTACCTGAAACTTCGCTTCCTTGAGACCGAGGATTCCCTCCCCGACGCCATCCTCCTCGAGGTCGACGCCAACATGTTCGCGTGCTACCGAACCTCGTCAAACAACCGTGGTGCCGTGCGTCGCCTCGTGCCGATCGAGCACTTCGCAGAAGTCTACGGCGAGGCTCCGAGTCCGCTTCTTGCTCGGCTGCAAACACGCTTCCCGCTGCTGGCAAAGGAGAACCGGAGCAGCCTTGCGTTGTACGGCATCGAGTGGCTCGAGAGGACGCTGCTCGGACGGACCGAAGAGCAGCCGGTCGGCGCGGAGACGTCCTCCACTTGGGCACGCATGACGGAGGCCGAGAAGCGGACCTCCGCGGAGAACAGGGTTCGTCGGCAGTTCCGCGATCGAGGAGCCGATCCGATGATGATTGACGCCTTCGTACGGGTGACGTCGTTTTGCGAGACCAGGGGCGTTGCCGTCCTGGGCATACGCTACCCCCTCTCGGATATCTACGACGACCTCGTCGGGGCGGAGCGCCAGGCTGAGATCGATCGCCTGCTGGAGCACGCGGGCATTCGCGAATCCCTTGACCTGACACGCCGCTTTGCGGGTAGGGATGACCTCTTCCTGAACCAGGACCACGTCACCGCGGAAGCGGCGAACCTCCTGACGGAGGAGATTCTCGAGGTTGTGCTGCCTGCGCTGCGCGACCGGTCGCGATCGTCTACTGCAGACCTCTCTGAGCCGCGGGTGGGCGGTCATCGGCAAGCTCGTCTTCGATAGGCCAGATGGAGAGGCCAGTTGATCGCCAAGTGCAGCGCTTGGCGTGACAGCCCGAGGTTGGACTTCCACTCGTCGTCGAGTCGGAGCGTGAGTCGCTGCTCCGATCGCATCCGATTGCCCGTAATCTGATGCGCATGGGATACGCTCTCCTCGCGGGCCAATCTATCAACCTCTTCCGAGAGATCGACGCCAAGGTAGGTCCCGATACGCGACAGTGTCTCCGCCGGCGCCTCGACCAGATCCTCGTACCGCACCATCAGATACCGCTTCGGTCCAAGTGCCACTCGACCCAGAAGCGCTGCGAGATTGGCCAGGAACCAGGAGAGCGCGGTCCGGATCGCTGCAAAGCGGATTCGCGCGTCCTCCCCGACCTCCAGCCGCCGATTCGAGCCACGCAGGTTCGACCACATGCAGCCGCGACCGTCGCGAACGAGGTGGATCATCACGACATCGAGACCGGCAACCCGAGAGAGCGTGATCGGACGAAATGCCGCCTTCCAGGCCGTCTTCGACGAGTCAATCAGGATGCGAGCACCCGCCGGCGCTGCAGCCTCGACTGCCTCGAACAGCAATCGCTGGACCTGGAGGTATCGCTGTCTGCGAACTCCGATCAGACCGGAGAGGAGCCCCGACGTCAGCCGTTCGATCTCACGCTGAGCCTTCGCGATCTCCGTGGCAACGCCCGGGGGCAGCGATTCGAGCACCGGTCCCCATACAGGACACGCGGTCAGCGCCTCGCCACAGGAGCAGCGTGCCTGATCGCTAGCGATTCGCGCCGGAAGATTGACCAGCTCTCCGGTGGCAAGGAAGGCGCGATTCCCGGAGAGGATGCGCTCCAAGAGCGTAGACCCGCTCCGTCCGTAGCCGGCGATGTAGAGAACCTTCACCCCGCTTCGCCTTCGGCGACAAGCGTCTCAGGCTCGCCTCTTCGTGCAATGCAATCGAGCGCGAGCAGCAGTCCGAGGCCGATCCAGAAGACCGGCTGTCGTAGTCCCATGTGAAACCCCTGATGGATCAGGTTTCCCAGGATACCGAATGCAAAGGCCGCCCGGCATTCCTCGATCGGGTTCTTCGGCCAGCGAATTAGGCACCGCAGCCCGATCATCCCGAACGGCCAGAGGAAAATCATGAACGGTATGAACCCCATCAACCCCATCTCCGCCCAGACCGAGAGAAAGGCATTGTGCAACTCGAACCCGCGCGGAGCCTCCGGGATGATCTCGGTGAACAGAATCCGGAAGTTGCCCACGCCGACCCCAAGCAGCGGGCGCGTTTGGGCGATCTGGGCCCATGCCTGCAGATTCCGGAAGCGAACCGTGTCGGCCCGCTCGGGAGCCGCGATGTACGAGGACGCATCTTCAAACACCGTCAAGCTCCGCCCGAGTGGGCCAAGTCCCCGATCGAACACGCCGGCGACCGACCCAAGGAGAACGCCGATGGCCAGAACGGCGAGAATCAGCACGACGCGAAGTTTCTTGCGCGATCGCCAGAATGCGTACCCGAAACCGATCACGGCAACTGCGATCACACCCGATCTCGATCCTGTAGCCATGATCGACAGCACCGCGGCAAGCGTTCCGCACGCGGCCAGAAGCCGCAAGAGAACGGTCCGTCGCCTCATTGCCATGTAGAGCATCAGCGGGAGGATGACAAGCATGTACGAGGGGAGCTGATTGGGAGCCATGAACGTCCCCACGAGTTTCCCTGTATCCGATGTGAGTGCCGAGAGTGGAAACCGAAGCAGAATCGCCCCAACACCGATCGCCGCCGCACCGATCGCTACACCGGCTCCGGTCAGCAATCCCGCAAACCCGAGCCGGAGTCCGCGTTCCGATCGTGTCATGATCTGATGCACGAGGAAGAGGAGCAGCGCCCCGTTGACGTACGTGGCCAGCTCGACGATCGCGGCATTCGCGTTCCGCGCGACAAGAACCGAGAGGAATCCCGCACCCAAGAAGGTCAGCAGCGGAACGTAGACTCGCGGACAGAGATCCAGCCGTTCTCCCGCCCTGGCACGATACAGGAACCAGACGGCGAACGTAAGGATCGTGATCGGTTCGAGCAACGTCAGCCTGCCATCGAACATCGGAACAGGAAGACGAACGACGATCGGGAGTGTCAACAGGATCGCGGCGAGCCCCGACGCCGGAAGGAGGTGTCCGTACCCTGCGTATGCCTTCGCTTCGAACCATCTCGCCAGTGTGCTTCGACTGTCGGCAAACATTCTTCCCCCTCTACTCTCGCGACAGCCCGCGCCTTCGCACGAGCGTCCTCCAGAGATCCCGGTAATCCTCATCCAGCCCAAGGGCGAGCAGCGCCGCAATGTAGGCAAGAACAACGACACTTCCCCCGACCAGCAGCTCGAACGGCAGTCGCATGCCGGCCCGCGTCACCACATACCCCGCCGCCCCTGCGACAATCCCCGCAACCAACGGCTTCCACATCTCCCGGCAGAACGGACTGAGACCGAGCAGCCGATGGATTTCGACGAATCGGAGCCCTGTCAGCAGAAGCAGCGATCCCGCGGTCGCAGCCGCTGCGCCAAGCGCTTCGTATCTCGGAATCAGAAGAACGTTCAGCAACAGGTTTGCACCGACCAGAACGATGTTGTTGACGGCCTCGAGTCTCTGATGCCCGGTCATGAGCAGAAGCTGAGCCGAGCATCCGATGGATGCCCTCAGCAGCTGTCCCGCCGCCAGCACGCCGAGTGCCAGGGCGCCCGCCGCAAAGCCGCTCCCGAAGATCGCGAGAATCGGCCGGCCGAACAGGAGCAACGGCAGCGTGAGGAGGATTGTCATCGAAAGGATCCACTTCGATGTCACTGCGTAGAGATCCGCGAGATCCTCCTTTCGTCCGGCCGCGTGGAGCTTCGCGATTTGCGGCGCGAAGGACGCCTCGATCGACTTCATGCCCAACGTGACCTGCAGAGCTGCCAGAGATGCCGCCGTGTAGACGCCGGCCGCGGTCGTCCCAACCATCACCCCAAGCATGATCCGATCCACACGCGAAAGGACGATCAACCCGATGCCCGAGACGGCCGCGAGCAAGGAGTAGCGAACCACGCCGGGCACGTCGTGCTTTGCCCTCGTTGCTCGCATCTCGGAGGGAAGACGTCGTCGTACGAGCGCTCCCGCCACGATCACCGCAAGGTACGTCGCGACAACGAATCCTAGTACCGCATTCATCAAGCTTGCGCGGAACAGGAAGACGAATCCGACAACGGCGATCACGAGAAGCGGCCGGAGGAGATCGTAGGCGAAGATTCCCAGGTGCACGAAGCCGAGGGCCCGCGAGAGGCCCGAGAGAAGAAGCAGCGCGTTGTAGGCAGGAAGGCAGATCAGCAATCCGAGTGCGGCGATGGCAACGTCCGTGTCCCCGAAGAGCTGCCGTCCGCCCAGCTGTAGCGCGATGCCCAAACCGACGACGGCAACCCCTCCAAGTCCCACCGAGAGCGCAAATCCATCGATGGTTCGCCCCTTGGCTTCAGCCCATTCCCTCCGCTCAGAGCGGGATGAAACGAAGCGAACAATCGCATGCATCGGCCCGGTACTCAGGAGGCCGTGCGCCATCTTGAAGATCGACTGCGCGACCGCAAACAGCCCAAAGGTCTCCACCCCGAGACTCCGAGACAGGAGCACCTGGAACCCGAGAATCGAGACGCGCCCCGCGATCCTCTGGAAGAACGCGGAGCCCCCGCCGCTAGCCACCGAGCGGGTCAGCGTCCTCAAGTCTCCATCCTTGGCCATGCTTTGATTTTCACAGCGCGCCTCGTCTGGGGAGGGGACACGCGTTCGCGCGCGACACGAAATGCGCGCGTTTCACCACGCGTCGCGTGTCTTCTGGTGTGCACAAGCGCCTGTGACGGTATCACAGCGAGCGCGTAGAATGGACGCTGGCTGACAGGAGGTCATGACGTGCAGGGACATCGCAATGGCTTTGTGCTTTGGTTCACGGGATTGTCCGCATCGGGAAAGACGACGGTCGCCAAGGCTGTCGAGCGAGAGCTGATCGAGCGCGGAATCCACGACGTACAGCGACTCGACGGGGACATCGTCCGCCAGGACTTGACCCGCGATCTTGGCTTCTCGAAACACGATCGCGACGAGAACATCCGTCGAGTCACATTCGTCGCCGAGTTGCTTTCGAACAACGGCGTCGCGACGACGTGCTCGTTCATTTCTCCCTATCGAAACGCGCGGGCCAACGCGCGAGCGCGCTGCAGGAACTTCATCGAGATCTACGTGGAGTGCCCGATGGAAACGCTCGTCGATCGCGATCCGAAGGGCCTTTACAAGAAGGCTCTTGCCGGTGAAATCCAAGGCTTCACCGGCGTCGACGATCCCTATGAGGCCCCGGAAGCGCCCGAGATCATCATCCACACGGGCTCCGAGACGGTCGATGAGTCGACACGCAAGGTCATCTCCTATCTCGAAGACAACGGGTTGATCGGCGCCTCCGATGAGCGCCACCACGGAGTGTCCGCACCAATGGACCTCGTCAACCGGATCCCCGAGCATCCAGAGAACCTTCCGCAGCCGAACGGCCCGGCAGTGACGCTTTCCGACGCTCTGATCTGCGAGCTCGATGCCATCGGATGCGGTCTGTACAGCCCGCTCACCGGCTTCATGACCGAGGCGCAGTACAGCCACGTCGTCGACGCGATGCGCCTTCCGGACGGCACCCTATGGGCCGTCCCCGTCGTTCTTCCTGTGCCGGCCGAGACACTGGAAGCCATCCAGCATGGGATGATCCTCGAACTCCACGGCCAAGATGGCGAGACCTACGGTCTGATCGAGGTCAAGGATGCGTTCGTCCGAGACCTGAAGCGGGAGGCGCTGGCAGTCTACGGCACTGAAGATGCGGAGCATCCCGGCGTCGCCCGGCTGCTCGCCGAGCCGAAGACGGTCGTCGGCGGCGACATCCAATTGCTCAAGCGGGCTCCGATCACCGAAGATCCGGCAAGCCTCGATCCGGCCGAGACACGCGCGGCGTTCGCCGAACGCGGGTGGAAGAGCGTGGTGGCATTCCAAACGAGGAATCCGATCCATCGCGCGCACGAGTACCTCCAGAAGTGTGCTTTGGAGATCGCCGACGGCCTATTCATCAACCCCCTCGTCGGCGAGACGAAGGCGGGAGACATCCCGGCCGATCTGCGGATGAAGTGCTACACGGAGATCCTCTCCGGCTACTACCCTAGCGACCGCACAATGCTGGGAACGTTCCCGATTCCGATGCGCTACGCCGGGCCGCGAGAGGCGGTCCACCACGCGATCTGCCGCCGGAACTACGGATGCACGCACATCATCATCGGCCGCGATCATGCTGGCGTTGGGAGCTACTACGGCACCTACGATGCGCAGCGGATCTTTGACCGCTTCTCTCCGAACGAGATCGGGATCACGCCACTGAAATTCGAGCACGCGTTCTACTGCAAGGCATGCGGTCAGATGGCAAGCAGCAAAACCTGCCCTCATGGATGCGAGGATCACGTCTTCCTCTCCGGAACGAAAGTGCGCGAGTTGCTTGCCGAAGGCGCCGATCTTCCGCTGGAGTTCACGCGGCCCGAGGTGGCCGACGTGCTCCGGGAGGCGTATCGAGCCGACGAATAGTCGCGCCGGCCGGCCGCGCGTTCTCGCGCGACCCGCACGGCAGCCTAGCCGTGGATGACGACCTCCTCGTCGAGCTCGATCCCGTACGCGTCGCGGACAGCTGCCTTCATCCGCTCGATCAGCTGGAGGATATCCGAGGCATTGCACTCGCCGTCGTTGACGATCACGTTGGCATGCCGGTCCGAGACGTAGACCTCGCCGACGCGCATCCCTTTGCATCCGGCACGATCGAGAAGCTGTCCCGCGGTCGGCCCGTCCGCGGGGTTCCGGAAGACGCAGCCAACGGATGCGCCCACGGGAAGCCGCTCGATCCGCTCGGCCAAGAGGCCTTCCGCATGGGCGATGCAGCCGCCGGGATCGGCCCGCTTGAGTCGGAACTCGGCCTCGAGGATGACGCCGGGAAGCTCTCCTCGAAGAAATGCGCTCGTTCGATACCCGAGACCCAGCGCCGTTGCATCGATCGTCGCCTCTCGCCCCGAGTCGGCGACATCGACCCTCACGAGGCTCCGCGCGATCTCACCGTCGCGCGTTCCAGCGTTCATCACCACCGCCCCGCCGACCGTCCCCGGGATGCCACACGCCCACTCCAGCCCCGTGAAGCCCGCTCGACAGGCATGCCACGCAAGGCGCGAGAGCGGCTCGCCGGCCCCAGCGACAATGCATTCTCCATCGATGGCTAGGCCTCTCAAACTCGCCGTGTGAAGCACGAGGCCCGGCCATCCGGCATCGGGGAATAGGGCGTTGGTACCGCCGCCAAGTACGGCAACAGCGCGCTCTCTCTCGCTCGCCCAATCGATCGCCAAGCCGAGCTCTGTGCGGTTCTCCGGCCGAGCATAGTAGCGCGCTGACCCACCGACGCGAAGCGATGTATGGGGCGCGAGGGGCACCCCTTCGACGACGCGGCGTTTCATCATCTCACACGTCCGCGGCTGTCGGCGCGGCGATTCGGAAGTCGGTATCCAGCCTAGCCGCCACAGCCACAGCCGGCCTCATACTCGGCGGTTGTCATCACGTAGAGCGTGAGGCTTGTCGATGCTTGCGCTCCGCGGCTGTCGGTGACGGTGAGATGGACGGTGTGCGTTCCGCTCGACTCGAATGTGAACCACTGCACGAATTGCGCCGTCATTCGCTGCGTGTCGTCGTCGAAGGTCCACTCGTAGAGAACGATCGACCCGTCGGGATCGATTGACGTCCTGCCGGACCACGCACTCATCACGTGTTCCGCAACGTCAGCGGCCGGGGGGCGAATGATCGCAATCGGCGGCAGGTTCTCCGGCAGTTCGACCACGCTACTGAAGGTCATATATGCTGGGTCCAGTTCGACCAGCCCGCCAGCGTGTACCGCGCCTGCGACTGCTCCGAGCGTGCGCTGCGCGAACCCCGGTTCCGGGAGGGGTTCGATCGGGATCCAGATCGTTCGGCTTCCGAGATCAAGCCCGACAAGCACCCAAACACGCGACTCAATGCCTTCGCCGGTCTGCTCGACGATCGCCGTGATGTATCCCCTCTGCTCAATGGATCCGGCGCTGAACTTCGCGAAATCGAGCGGTACCCAACCGTCCTGTCCGACGATTTTCTTGGACCCGAGGTTGATACTTGCAAGGAGACCGCTAAGTCGCTGGTAGTGCTCGGAGAAGCCAGCCAACTCGGCCGCCGAGAGATTCTCGGCGTTCGGCTGCACGACATCCGGTTGGGCGAACACGCACAGTGCGGTTCCAAGCACCACCCCAGCAGAGACGAGACACAGGCCAACTCGACGCATGAACGACACCTCCAGAGTAGACGATGTAGAAGTCTACCCGAAACGAGCGAAATCGTTTCGCCCACCAGCGCAGGGCGTCGCCAGCAAAGAAGAGGGCCCCGATTTCTCGGGGCCCATGATGTTCCTACTGCCTGAGAATGCGGAGCATTCTCAAGCGAACGC